>MDTD01160589.1_pt1 | contig 15737 bp, 12 predicted proteins | sample 811221 | NCBI WGS metagenome assembly MDTD01 (sample SAMN05326646, study PRJNA326480) | marine metagenome | isolation source: seawater | place: Pacific Ocean: South West | collected 2011
ATGGTGATTATGACCATATGCGGCAATTTAAATTTAATCATAAGGACATTAAAGCTTTTAGTATACTGGGGCTTTCTGTGGGCTTAAAATGGAAAAAAGTTCAAGAAAAATTCAAAATACTTGTTAAAAAATTTCACCCTGATATGAATTCTGGTAATAAAAAATATGAAGAAAAACTTAAACTGATAACTTTAGCTTATACGCAGCTTAAAAACACTTATAGGGAAAAAATTGACACCAAATCTTGACATTCAGCCAGATATAAAAGTTTCACTAAAACAAACATTTGGAATTGATTCTGAAATGGAAGTGGATGCATTTTCAAAAAAGAATGAATACGTTCCTGAGATAGATAAAAATTATAAATTTGATAGAGATACTACACTTGCAATAATTTCTGGTTTCGCGCACAATAAAAGAGTTCTTGTCCAAGGATATCATGGGACAGGAAAATCAACACATATAGAACAGATTGCTGCAAGACTTAATTGGCCATGCATTCGAGTAAACCTCGACAGTCATATAAGTAGAATAGATTTAATCGGTAAAGACGCAATTGTACTTAAAGACGGAAAACAAGTTACTCAATTTAATGAGGGTATACTTCCATGGTCAATACAAAATCCGGTGGCTTTAGTTTTTGATGAATATGATGCTGGAAGACCAGATGTGATGTTTGTAATCCAAAGAGTTTTAGAAGCAGAAGGAAGTTTTACATTATTAGATAAAAATAAAGTTATTAAACAAAATAAGTTTTTTAGATTATTTGCTACTTCAAATACAGTTGGGTTAGGTGATACAACTGGACTTTATCATGGCACACAACAGATAAATCAAGGACAAATGGATAGATGGAATATTGTAACAACTTTAAATTATCTAAGTTTAGAGAGAGAAATGGATATAGTCTTAGCTAAAAATAAACATTTAAACAACGCCAAAGGTAAAGAAATAGTATCTAATATGATTAAGGTGGCTTCACTAACTAGGAAAGGTTTTATTGCAGGCGACATTTCTACTGTAATGAGTCCTAGGACAGTAATGCATTGGGCTGAAAATTCAGAAATTTTTAAAGATATTGGATATGCTTTTAGAGTAACATTTCTAAATAAGTGTGATGACATGGAAAAAAATACAATTGCAGAATATTATCAAAGATGTTTTGGAGAGGAATTGCCTGAATCTTTAATAAACATTCAAATTTGAATGAAGAGTAAAATTTCTAATTTAAAAGAAAAGTTTAAAACTGCCCTAACTTCTACAGCAAAGGTCATAGCTGAAGATTTTGAAAATAAAAGCAAATCCTCTTTATATAAAAAAAAAGATACAAATGTTGTTGAAATTGATGATTTAAATAATCCATCCGATTTTATTAGGTTAAGAGCCGAGACCGACTCTGCAGCCCTCAAAAAAAAATTTTCTAATGAAATAATTTTCAAAAAGAATTTGCCAAAAAACAACTCTTCGAAATCTCTTTATACAATTGCAGAAAAAATAAGATATGAGATTTTAGGCAAATCAATGCTTAAAGGTATTGGAAAAAATTTATCAGAAAACTATGAGAGAATAATTAATCAAAAAAGATGTGATCAACTGAAAACTAAAGAAGATGTTCCAGTTGTCGAGGCATTTGAACTTTATATGCTAAAACATTTTCATAATATAAACTTAAATCCCTTAACTGCTAAGATGTTAAATTTTTGGGAAAAAAATTTTAATCTCTCAATAAATAAGCATAAAAAATTTTTAGAGGAAAATTTAGAAAACCAAGAGAAATACAGTTTAAAGTTCTCACAAATCCTAGAGGAAATGGATATTTTTCAAGGTGAGGATGAAGATGAAAAAAAAGAGGAAAATCACGATCAGGGCCAAGATAATCCATCTAATGAGGATAAAGATAAAGACAATGAAGATAGCAAAGATGAAAATAATGATCAACAATCAGAAGCCTCTCTAGATGCAGAATATAATATGGATGAATTAAATATTGATGAACAAATTTCTGATAATGATAGAGAAGAAAAAATTTCAGAACAAATAGTTCAAAAAAAAATCGAACAGATTAATTTAGATTATAAAATTTATACAACTCAATATGATGAAATTATAAAAGCTGATAAATTAGAAAATTCAGATGAAGCAATTAAGCTTAGAAAAACTCTTGATCAACAATTGATGGGATTTCAAGACGTTATTACAAAACTTGCAAATAAATTACAAAGACAATTACTTGCGAAACAAAACAGATCATGGAACTTTGATTTAGAAGAAGGTTTGCTTGATAGTTCAAAATTACCAAGAATTATTATGGACCCTTATAATTCCTTATCCTTTAAAAAAGAAAAAGAATTAGATTTTAAAGATACAATTGTAACTCTGCTTATTGACAATTCTGGATCTATGAGAGGAAGACCAATTACAATTGCAGCAATCTGTGCTGATATATTGTCCAGAACTCTTGAAAGATGTTCAGTTAAAGTTGAAATATTGGGATTTACCACGAAAAATTGGAAAGGCGGACAAAGTAGAGATTTTTGGAATAAAAATGGAAAACCAAAACTACCTGGCAGACTTAATGATTTAAGACATATTATTTACAAAAGTGCAGATACTCATTGGAGACAATCAAAAAATAATTTAGGGTTGATGCTAAAAGAAGGTCTTTTGAAAGAAAATATTGATGGAGAGGCAATAACTTGGGCTTTTAATAGATTAAAAAAAAGAAAAGAAGAAAGAAAAATACTTATGGTTATATCGGACGGAGCGCCAGTAGATGATTCCACATTGTCAGTCAATTCTGGAGATTTTTTAGAGAAACATCTTAAAAAAATGGTTAAATTTATTGAGCTTAAAACTGATATAGAAATTTTAGCAATCGGTATTGGTCATGATGTATCAAGATATTATGATAAAGCTATAAAGATAACCGATGTAAACGAACTGGGGGATGTCATGATATCCCAACTTAGCAATATGTTTGATAAAAAAAATAAATTACATTAGAGATTAAATAAATCTTTATTATACCATTTAATTGAAACTTCTGCTCCTCCTCTTGTTTTTGAATTTCTAAAGTTTAATTGTGCGAAATTTTTTTCCAATAAAGTTTTTCCGATAAATAAACCTAAACCTAGTCCCACTTTGCTCTTGTCAATATTTTTAATGGATTTAAGGTATGGCTCTCCAATTTTTGATATTATATCATTAGGGTATCCTTCTCCATCATCCTCAATTGTAATTTCTGTAATATTCATGTCACTTCTAAGATTAATAAATACTTTTTTTGTACTAAACTTATTTGCATTCCCAATAAAATTCCTCAACCCATAAACTATTTCTATCGATTTTGTTATTTTTTTGGAATTTGAATCTTGATTAAAGTTGAATAAAAATTCTTTATTACTGGTCTCCTGAAAAGAAAATATGATTTCTTTTATGAAATCTCGCATTGTTAAATCTTCATCGATAAAATCATCTTCTTCAATTGGATTTAATGATAATCTCTTTAATATTTGATTACATCTTTCTACTTGGCTAGCCAGCAATTCAATATCCTGAATTACGTCTTCTTGACCTTTCAATTGTTTAAACAATTCTTGAGTAATTACTTTTATTGTAGAAAGCGGTGTTCCTAAAGAGTGAGCTGCTGCTGCAGCCTGACCTCCTAAAGATAGCATTTCATGCTCTTTTGCCATTACTTCCTCCATTTTATTTAAAGCTTCTTTTCTTAATCGTGATTCCGAACCAAAAATTATAGCAAATAAGTTTAAAAAAATGAGTGCAATAATTAAAGCCACAGGAATTGAGTAAAAATAATAAGGACTTACATGGAAGTGAAAATTTAGGGGTTCGGGTAAATCTTTAGAGTAAAATGTCAAAAAAATAATCATCAATATCGTTGTTATTATCAACGACAAATTTGTTCTTAATCCTAAATTTGATGAGGCAAATATACTTGGTATTATTAAAAAAATTATAAAAGGATTTAATATCCCTCCTGTTAGATAGATTAATGTTCCTAGTTGAAAAATATCAATTAATAAAAATATTAAAGCAGATCTATCAGATATTTGAGTTTTTTTATAAATATAGATTAGATAAAAATTGCTAATTATTCCTATTAAAATTACCAAATTTGAATATACGAAGTCGAATTTAAAATTAAAATAAAAATAAACAACGTTAATAGATATTAATTGTCCAATAATACCTATCCATCTAAGGGTAATGTATGTTGATTTTTTTAGTGTGTAATATTTTGAAGTTTCAAAAAACTTCATATCTTAAATATCTAAGTTCTGAACATTTATAGCATTTGAGACAATAAAATCCTTCCTTAATGCAACATCGTTTCCCATCAAAGTATGTATCAATTTTTGATCTTTTTTACTATCTTTAGAATATTGAACTTGTAACAAATTTCTTACTTCGGGATTTAAGGTAGTACTCCAAAGTTCTTCGGGGTTCATTTCTCCTAAACCTTTAAATCTTTGTATGTTCATTTTTGATTTTTCACTCTCTAATTCTTTTTGGAATTCCTTAGAACCTCTTTTGAATTTTTTGAATTCTTTGTTATTGCTCAAAATATAATCTTCAAGTTCTTTCTCATCTTTTATATAAATTCCTTTGGCCCCTTTGTTTATTTTAAATAAAGGCGGTTGAGCTAGATAAACGTGACCGTTTTCAATTAATTTATTAAAAGGTTTGTTGTTAAAAAAAGTTAATAAGAGTGCACGAATATGAGATCCATCTACATCAGCATCTGTCATAATAATTATTTTCCCATATCTTAAATCTTTTAAATCTATTTCTTGAGCTTTAGGATCTAGTCCAAGAGCATTTATTAAAGTTACAATTTCATTAGAGGATATCATTTTAGACAAAGCTTTAGTTCTTTGATCTGCTCCATTCTTGCTACCATTTCCATTTCTTTTTTGATTAAATTCTTCAACATAAGTATTTAAAATTTTACCTCTTAAAGGTAGAACAGCTTGGTTCAGTCTATTTCTTCCTTGTTTTGCAGATCCACCTGCCGAATCTCCCTCAACAATAAATAATTCTGTACCCTCTTGTTTGCCTATTTGACAATCAGCTAATTTGCCAGGAAGTCCACTCAACTCTAGTGCACCTTTTCTTCTCACACTTTCTCTTGCTTTTCTTGCTACATCCCTCGCAAGCGCTGCCTGAATGATTTTTGCTAAAATAGTTTTAGCAATAGTCGGATTTTGATCAAACCAAATTGATAATTTTTCATTTATTATTGTCTCAACTATCATCCTTACTTCTGATGATACAAGTTTGTCCTTAGTTTGAGATGAAAACTTTGGGTCTGGAATTTTAGTAGATAGTACACATGTTAGCCCTTCTTTAATATCATCACCAGAAATTGTTAATTTATTTTTTTTTAAAAGATTGTGCTCATTTGCATATTTGTTTACGACTCTTGTTAATGCACTTCTAAAACCTAATAAATGCGTCCCCCCATCTTTTTGATATATATTGTTTGTGTATGGCAGAACATCCTCAACGTAACTTGCATTCCATTTTAATGCACACTCAATCTCTATATTTTTTGCATTTCCCTCAATTTGAATTGGTCTTTTAAATAAATCGTTATCACTTTTATTCTTAAGTTTTTCTCTCTTTTCGTCTAAAAATTCCACAAACTCAGCTACACCACCATCAAACTTGAAATTTTCAATCTTTTCTTTTCTATTACTAGCATCAATAAAAGTGATCTTAATACCCTTGTTTAAGAACGCTAATTCTCTCATTCTCTTAATCAAAATATTTCCACTAAATTTGATAGATGAAAAAACTTCTTTGGAAGGCAAAAAAGTTATTTGTGTACCAGTTTCTTTTGATTTGCCGACAACTTTAAGAGGTGATTTTGCATCACCATTTTTAAATTCAATATAAAATTTTTTTCCATCTCTGTGAATTTCTAATTGTAATCGCTCTGAGAGAGCATTGACGACTGAAACACCTACTCCATGTAATCCTCCAGATACCTTATAAGAATCATGATCAAATTTACCACCTGCATGTAATTGAGTCATAATTACCTCTGCGGCTGATTTTTTTTCTCCCTTATGGGTGTCTATAGGTATACCTCTGCCATCATCTTTTACAGTAACTGTGCCATCTGAATTTATTTTAACAATTATATTTTTACAAAATCCGGCTAGTGCTTCATCAATTGAATTATCTACCACTTCATAAACCATATGATGAAGGCCAGTGCCATCATCAGTATCACCGATATACATACCCGGTCTTTTCCTAACAGCCTCTAAACCTTTTAAAACTTTGATTGAATCTGCTTGATAATTATTATTTTTCATTTTTTGGAAAGAATTATAATAACATAAATTAAACTATTTAAATACAGAAGTTTTCATATATGTTGATTATTTACAAATTAAAATGATTAAAAAAGGTATTATTTTAGCGGGCGGGTCTGGTACTAGATTAAGCCCTTTAACAAAGTCAGTAAACAAACAATTATTACCCATTCATGACAAGCCAATGATCTTTTATCCTTTGTCGGTAATGATGTTGGCAAATATTAAAAAAATTCTTATGATAGTTAATCCTGGGCAAATAAATAATTTTAAGAGCCTTCTTGGTGATGGATCAAGATATGGGATTGAAATTTCTTATAAAATTCAAGATAAACCAAGAGGTTTGCCAGATGCATTCAATTTAGGCAAGTCCTTTATAAACAATAGTAGTGTTGCTTTAATATTAGGTGATAACTTTTTTTATGGCCAAAGTTTAACGAAAAAACTTGAGAAATCATCTACACATACATCTGGCGCTACAATTTTTCTAAAAGAAGTTTCAGATCCAGAAAATTATGGAATTGCAAAAATGAAAAAAAATAAAATTGAAAAAATTGTTGAGAAACCAAAAAAATTTATATCAAACTATGCAATAACAGGTTTATACTTTTTTGATAAAAATGTTTCCGATTTCACAGCTAAATTAAAAAAATCATCAAGAGGTGAACTAGAAATAACTGATCTTATAAAAGAGTATAAAAAAAGAAAAAAGTTGAAATTTGAAATCATTGGTAGAGGTGCAATCTGGTCTGATGCAGGAAAAATAGAAGATTTGAGTAATGTTACAAATTATGTAAAATCAGTGGAAAAAGTCCAAGGAATTAAGATTGCTTGCTTAGAAGAAATTTCATTTTTAAAAAAATGGATTAGTAAAGATAAGGTTAAACAAAACATTAAATTCTACGGAAATTGTGAATATAGTTCATATTTAAAGAAAATTATAAATTGAAAAAAAAATTTTTACTTATCACTGGAACTTCGGGTTTCATCGGAAAGCTTTTTCTCGAAGATGCTCTTAAAAAGGGTTATCAAGTTGTAGATATATTAAGAGATAAAAATAAGAAGAATTATGATTTAAAAAAGATAAAGAAATTATATCCCAAATCTTATAAGTCTATTTTTTATAGAAAAACGAACACTCTCGAAACAAAATTGAAAGGAATCAAATTTGAGTGTTTTATCAATTTTGCGACATTATATAATAATTCTCACTTAAATATTGAAATACCAAGATTTATTGAGTCTAATATTACTTTTCCTTCAATAATTTTAGACACAATTTTTAAAAAAACCAAAAAAATAATAAATTTTGGCACTATGATGCAACATATAGATGGAAAAAATTTTACTCCAATAAATTTTTATGCATCAACAAAGTCAGCTTTTGAAATGATTTTGAAATATTTTATTTTACAAAATAAAAAGTTAAAATTTTATAATCTTAAATTTTATGAGAGTTTTCACGAAAAAGATCATAGAAATAAACTATTTCCAATTTTGTACAAAAATTTTAAAAAAAATAGAACTACCCAATTAGTATCAAAAAAACTAGAACTCAATATAATTCATGTGAATGATATTATTAAAGCAATTCACAACATACTTACTCGCAATATACCAAGTGGAGAATACTGTTTAAAAAATTTTAAAAACATAAAGATACAAAATTTCATCGATGATGTTAATCGAAGATCAAAAAGAAAAATTAAGGTAAAATTTTTAAATAAAAAAATACCCAAGATACAGAGGTCGTATTTTAAAAAGTTGCCAAAATGGATTCCTGATATAACATTGAGGAAAAAGATTATAAATAAATTTTGCAATGAAAATAATTAAAACTAAAATAAAAGATCTTGTTTTGATAAAAACGAATATTTTTAAAGATAATCGTGGATTTTTTAAGGAAGTAGAAAAAAAAAATATTCTTAAAAAGAAATTTGTATTTGATTGTTTCTCATATTCTAAGAGAAATACCTTGCGAGGTCTACATCTTCAAACAAGAAAAAGTCAAGCAAAGATTATAACAGTTGTTCAAGGAAAAATACTTGATGTTGTAGTTGATCTACGAAAAAAATCTAAAACATTTGGTAAATATTTTTTTATAGAAATATCTCAAAATTCAAATTTTTCTCTTTTTATACCTGAAAATTTTGCACATGGTTTTCTTTGTTTGTCAAAAACATGTGGCGTATATTATAAATGCACTAATTATAGAGACAAAAAAAGTGAAACAACAATTAAGTGGAATGATGAAGACCTTAATATAAATTGGCCGATTAAGAAACCAATCTTATCTAAAAAAGATAAATTAGGACTTAGTTTTCGTGACTTTATAAAATCCTAGGTGATGGCACATGGGTGATAAACTTGCCCCCATTCTTTATAAAATTTTTTTCTTTTTTAAAAATTTCATCCTTAAAATTCCAAGCACCTAAAAAAGCAAAATCTGCGTCTTTTCTAGTTAATTTTTTATATTTTTTAATCTTGATTTTCGTACCAGGTAAATATCTATTAATTTTAAAAGATGTTGTGTCATAAAAATACTTAATTGTCCCTTTTTTAATTTTGCAATAATTGAGAACCGTACAAGATTTTGCGGTTGCCCCATATCCAATTATATTTTTTTTCTTTTTAATTAAATCATTAAATATCTTATTTAGTTTTTTTTGAGACGATATAACTTTTTTTGCAAACTTTTTATATGTAGATAGTTTATGAAGTCCAAAATTCTTTTCAATTTTAAAATTTTTGTTAACGTTTTTACTTACTTTGAACGAAAAGTTGTTTTTTTTCTTTATGAAATATCTGTTTGAGCCACCATGTGTTTTAGTATTTTCAATATCAAAAATTTCAAGATTGTATTTATTTAGGATCTTTTGCAAAGCGATAGATGAAAAAACATAAATATGCTCACAATAAAATTGGTCATATGCAGTTTTTTTTAGACATTCTAATAGTGATGGATCCTCAAGAATTAAAATACCATTTTTGTCTAAAGATATATTTATTGCTTCAAATATTTCAGAGAAATTTTCAATATGACTCAAAGTATTTGCCGAATAAATTAAATTGAATTTTTTCTTTTTTGAAATTTTTTTTGCAAGCTTTGAACTCCAATATTCAATAAATATTTTATAGCCCTTTTTTCTAGTTATTTTTGCAAGATTTTTACAAGGCTCTATTCCGACAATTTTCTTTTTATCAAAATTCTTTAAAAAGGCTCCATCATTACTACCGATTTCCAATACTCGGTTAATTTTAAATTTTTTTTTTATTCTTAAAGAAAAATTTTTAAATGAATTTCTCATTGTATAAGATTCGGAAGATTTGTAAGGATAATTTTCATTGAACATTTTTTCTTTAGGCACTGTATTTAAAATAGACACAAGATAATTTTTTGGGTTAAAAGCTACCTCTAACTTAAATTTTTTTTCACGTTTATTTAAATCTTTAGTTCTCAAATAAGAATTTGCCAAAGGTTGTAGACCCAAATCAAGAAATTTTTTCATAAATAAATTATTTTTTTAATAAGAACAAAATAAATTTTATTACACCATATATAATTGATAAGTTTATTATAATACTTTTTAAATCAAATCTAATTATATTAAAGAAAAATAAAATCATATTTTGTATTATTTTTCTGAAAATTTTTACAATTCTTAATTTTTTATACTTAAGATCATAGATAAGTTCTCCATAAATAAAATTTGAACTTCTTATAAATTTAGTTTTTAAATTATTTTCAGAGGATTGACTACTGGAGTGTTTTGCATAAATTTTATTTGCAGTAATCATCTTATAATTCATTTTGTTTACTCTTCTCATTAAATCAATATCTTCCCAATATAAAAAATAATTTTCATCAAAAAAACCAAGTTTTTTTAATTTTTTTACATCACAAATCATACAGGCTGCATTAATTTTCTTAACATAACTTACTTTCTTGATTCTTGGTTTTTTTTTTTTACTTGAAATATTAGGTGATACAAAAATAATATTTTTATCTTTTTCAAAAATTTTAATTAGATCAATTATTGACTTATGATCAATAATAATATCTGGTTGTGTAAAAAGCAAAAACCTTGAGTTAACTTTGCCCAATAAAAAGTTTGAAGATTTACTTAAACCTAAATTTTTTTTTGAATAATAGTAATTAAAATCAAAATTTAATATTTTTTTAATTTCTCTTTTTCTTTCAACATTTCCCTCTTGCTCGAATAAGAATAATGGAAATTTTTTATATTGATGTAATCTTTTTAACATAACTATTGGAGTTTTATAAAGTGTAATGATTACGCTAATATTTTTATTCACTGGTATAAATTTTGATATTAATATTATTTAAAATCTTCTATATCTTACAATAACATAATTACTTATGAAAATTTTTTGTTTAACTATTTATAATAAAAATTTTGATAATTTAAAAAAATTAAATTTAATTCCTGTCGGTCTTGGAGATCAATACTTTGACTCAAAATGGCTAAATGATAAAGGAATTGACAATATTTCACAAAAAAATCAAAATTTTGGTGAATATACATTTCATTACAATATTTGGAAAAATAACGTATTAGATAAAACTTTTAATGGTTGGGTAGGTTTCTGTTCCTATAGAAGGTTTTGGACAGTTGACAATGAGAAAAAAATTTCAAATTTTAAGGATTTGGATTCAATCGTTTTAAAAGAAAATAAAAATGATTGGGAAAAATATGAAGTAATTTTGGGAGAACCACTTATTTTTAAAAAGATAAAAAACTCTAAACTAATAAAAAGAAATTTTTTTGAAGTCTTAAAAAAACCCAGCGTTTTATTCAAAAATAATAGCCTTATGGATCAATTTAAAATTTTTCATGGATCATTTTTTTTAAAAAAAGCATTGAGTTTTTTACCTAAAAAAGATCATGAAGGTTTTAAAAATTTTTTAAATGGATATGAACTTAATCCATACAATATGTTTATTTGTAAAAATCAAAAAATTTTAAGACAATTTTATAATGAAATATTTCCTTGGCTTTTTAAATGCGAGAATGAATTCAAAGATTTAAATTTGAAAGGGTATGATAAAAGAAGAATCTACGGTTTTCTAGCTGAAAGATTTATGCCCTACTGGTTCAAAAAAAATTTTAATACAACAACCTGTAAGATAACTTTTTTTGATAATTAAAATTTCTCCCAAATTAATTAAAAATATTAAAAAATGGCGGAGAGAGTGGGATTCGAACCCACGGTACCTATGAAGATACACACACTTTCCAAGCGTGCGCCTTAAACCACTCGGCCATCTCTCCATAACAAAAAATTGTACATTTTTTAAATAATATATTCTTTATATTTGTCTAGATTCCCTAACAAATGTTTTGGAAAGGTATTATTGATTTCCTCCTTTTTATACTTTTCTCCTCTTTCAAAAAGATCAACCCTATCTTCTATTTTTTGTTTAATAACTGTAACTGAAGAAAATTTTTCATCACTGTATTCTGTATGAGCAAAAGTTTTAAGTTTTTTTGAAATATCTTCAGGTGATAACAAATTGTTAAAGTGCCAACCGCCTTTGTCAAAAACTTCTATACTTTGTTCTTTATCGAACCTATAAAATTTATATTTCAAATTTTTTGCTCTTACTTTTTCACGCATTAAATCAATTGACTTAAGATTTTTTTTTCTACAAACTTTAGTTCCCTCCCACGGCGTCTCATAAGAATTAAATAAGTTAAACTTGTAATTATAGAATTTTTGTAAAAAAATGCCGTATTTTTTTTTTAATTTAAAATTGATAAGTAAATCTGGATTGGGTATTTCATCTGGATCAGAAAAAAAAATAAAATCATCGTCATCAACGAAATCCAAATTTTTTAAAATATATTCTCTTTGAATAGCTTGGTTTTGCCACTCATTTGTTTTTTCTGGAAAAGGTTCCTCTATAATTATGTGAGCCACTTTAGGGTCGTTAACATATTTCTTTTTTGGATCAAAAAAAACACCCTTCTTTTTATTTTTATGATCATATATTGACTCACAAACTATGAATTTTGATATATAGTCCTTTATTACATTATATCTAAAATCAAAAATAAAATTATTGTCAAAAAAAGTTATACAATCAATGATTTTATTCATGTTTCATTTTTCTTTTTTTATTTTTAGAACACCAATAAAAGCCTCTTGAGGGATCTCAACTCTTCCAAACTGTTTAGATCTTGCCTTACCCTTTTTTTGTTTCTCTAAAAGCTTTCTTTTTCTGTCTGTGGCTCCTCCACCATGAATTTTTGTTAAAACATCTTTCTTAAAACCTTTAATCGTTTCTCGAGCAATAATTTTACCACCTATAGCAGCTTGAACTGGTATCATAAAGTTATGCCTCGGAATCAAATCTTTTAATTTTTCGCAAACTTCTCTGCCTGCTCTTTGAGCAAAATCCTTATGTATCATCATTGCTAATGCATCAACTGGTTCGCTATTAACTAAAATGCCTAATTTAACTAGATTTCCTTCTCTATGACCAATTATTTCGTAGTCAAAGCTTGCATATCCACTCGTCATAGATTTTATTCTATCATTAAAGTCGAAAACTACCTCATTTAATGGGAGCTCATAACTTAACACTGCTCTATTTCCAGAATATGTTAAATTAATTTGAATTCCTCTTTTATCCTGACAAAGCTTTATTATAGAGCCTAAGTATTGGTCAGGAGTTATCACTGTTGCCTTAATCCACGGTTCCTCAATAAATTTAATTAATGTAGGATCAGGAAGACTTGATGGATTTTGTAGATCAATGACATCACCATTGTTTAAATTGATTTTATAAACCACTCCTGGAGTGGTGGTTAACAAATTTACATCAAATTCTCTTTCCAATCTTTCCGTAATAATTTCAAGATGAAGTAGTCCTAAAAAACCGCATCTAAAACCTAGCCCTAATGCAGAAGAAGACTCGGCTTCGAAAGAAAAACTTGCGTCATTTAATTGTAGTTTTGCTAATCCGTCTTTTAATTTTTGATATTCTGAGCTATCTACTGGAAAAAGTCCGCAAAATACAACTGGTTTACTAGGCTTAAAACCTGGCAAAGGCTCTGGCTTAGGCTTTGATGCATCACAAATTGTATCTCCCACTTTTGTTTCAGATAAAACCTTAATTCCAGTGGTTATAAATCCAATTTCGCCAGAATTTAATTCTTCTATATTTTTTGCTTTTGGCGTAAATACACCAACTTTTTCAATTACATAATCTTGGTCGGATGATAGCATTTTTACTTTCATATTTTTTGTAATTTTACCATTTATCACTCTTACTAAAATCACCACTCCTAAATAAGTATCGTACCAACTATCAACCAATAAACACTTTAGATTTTCATTTGGGTTACCTTTTGGACCAGGCAATTGATTTACAATTTGTTCCAAAATCTCATCAATCCCTTCACCTGTTTTTCCTGAACATGGTACCGCATTAGTAGTATCTATACCAATTACATCCTCAATTTGTTTATTTGTTCTTTCTAAATCTGATGCTGGTAAATCTATTTTGTTTAAAACTGGTATAATTTCATGATTAATATCAAGAGCTTGATAAACATTGGCTAATGTCTGCGCCTCAACTCCCTGAGTGCTATCAACAATTAAAATCGAACCTTCACATGCATATAAAGATCTACTTACCTCATAGCTAAAATCTACATGACCAGGAGTATCAATAATATTTAAGATATAATTTTTTCCACTTTTTGATCTATAATTCAATTTAACTGTCTGAGCTTTAATGGTAATTCCTCTTTCCCTTTCAATATCCATTGAGTCTAAAACTTGAGATTTCATTTCTCTTTCTGTCAAACCTCCACATTTATGAATAATTCTATCAGCAATAGTTGATTTGCCATGATCAATGTGAGCAATAATTGCAAAATTTCTTATGTTGTCAATTGTGTTCATTAAAGATTAAGATCGAATTTTAGCACCAGTTTTATTTTCTACTGTTTCAATGATTAATTTATTTATTCCTTCTAGATCTGAATCATTTAATGTTTTTTCAAAAGACTGAATAGTTACATTAATTGCTATTGATTTTTTATTTTCTGGAATATTAACGCCTTCATATACATCAAAAATTTTTATATTAGAAATCAATTCTTTATTGATATTTGAAATAGTCTTTATTAAGTCTTGAGAATTTATGTTTTTATCTATAATAAATGCAAAATCTCTCTCGGATTTTTGATAGTCTGAAACAATAAATTTTTTTTTTCGGTTATTTAATGATTTTTTTGGCAAAATAAGATTGTCTACAAATATTTCAAAACCCATTAAAGACTCTGTTTTAATATCTATCTTTTTTAAAATGTTTGGGTGTATTTCACCAAAATAAGCTGCTGCTTGATCTTGTTCTTCATTTATAAATAATCTACCTGATTTTCCTGGGTGGTAATAAGTTGGGGTTTTATTATCAATAAAAAATCTTTCAGAATTATAACCAGCCTCTACTAAACTTTGTATCACATCTCTTTTAGTATCAAATATATCAAGATGTCTCTCTTGATCTATCCAAGATAATCTAAATTTTTTACCTGATGACAATCCAGCAACGACAGTATTTTGCTGTCCAGGATTGCTGCCAGTAAAGATAGGGCCAATTTCAAATATTGATAGATCTTTAAAACCTCTATCTAAATTTTTGTTTAGATACATAATTAAATTTGAAAATATTGAATTCCTTAAAACTCCTAGCTCGGAACTTATCGGATTTACTATCTTAATTTCTTTATTTTCCCCCTTAAAGTGATCATTGTAATTTGAGTCTGCAAACGACCATGTAATAGTTTCCAAATATCCCTTAGATGCAATCGATCTTTGTAAGAAGTGAAATAATTTTTGAGATTGAGTCAAAGTAGATTTTGTTCTTTCTTTAATTGGGCTGATCGTCTTTATCTTTTCATAACCAGTAATTCTTACTAATTCCTCTACAATGTCTACATTTTGTGAAATATCAGGCCTCCATGATGGAACAGTTAATATCAAATAGTTTTTATTTTTTTTAGCTCTAAAACCAAGATCCTCTAGAATTTTAATCATTTTTTTTGCAGGAATTTTAAACCCTGTCACTTTCTTAAATAAATTGATATCAAATTTTATAGTTTTGTTTTTATGAGACGAAGTTTTTTGAATATCTATTTTACTAATCTCTCCACCACAGATTTTTTTTATTAATAATGCTGCTTTATTTAAACCTTCTTCAATGGATAATGGATCAATGCCTCTTTCAAATCTAAATTTTGCATCTGTATCAATATTTAATTTTTTAGCTGTATTTCTAATAGATCTTGGTTCAAAATATGCTGACTCAAGTAATATATTCTTTGTTTTAAATTCTGTACCTGAAATGGTCCCTCCAAT
>MDTD01183213.1_pt1 | contig 15736 bp, 7 predicted proteins | sample 811221 | NCBI WGS metagenome assembly MDTD01 (sample SAMN05326646, study PRJNA326480) | marine metagenome | isolation source: seawater | place: Pacific Ocean: South West | collected 2011
CGCCACAGACCGCCCCACAGCCTGCCCCACAGCCTGCCGTGCCGGTTCAGGCCGCTCCAGTCACCGAACAGCAGACACCGAACATGCCACTGGCCGCTACACGGGTTGCGGTCACCCCGGAAGGTACTCGCGAGAAGATTCCATTCCGTGGCGTGCGTCGCAAGATCGCTCAGTCTCTGCATCATTCCGTTCAGACCACCGTGCATTTCACCGTTGTCGATGAAGCTGATGTCACACGACTCGAACAGAAGCGAGCTGGATTCGAATCCCTTCTGGGAACTCGCCTGAGCCTGCTTCCCTTTGTCATGTCAGCCGTGTGTGCCGCCTTGCGTGAACACCCGACGATGAATGCCGTCGTTGACGACTTCATGGAAGAAATCCATCTCAAGGATCCCATCAATCTCGGCTGTGCCGTCGATACGGATCACGGACTGATGGTTCCGGTCGTACATGGCGCTCAGGATCTGACCTTTGTCCAGATCGCCCAACGGGTCCGCGAACTGGCCATTGGCTGTCGAGATCGTTCGATCCCACGAGAGTCACTGTCCGGCGGTACGTTCACCATCTCGAATGTCGGCAGTTATGGCGGAATGTTCGCGACACCGATCATCAACTATCCGGAAGTAGGTATTCTCGCACTTGGCCGTGCCAAGGAACGAGTTCTCACTCGAGACGGGGCGTTCTATGCCGGGCTGGTACTTCCACTGAGTCTCAGCTGTGACCATCGTGTCGTCGATGGCGCCGAAGGCGCTCGATTCCTGAATACCATCGTCCGGTTGCTTGAATCTCCCGACACGCTGCTTCCTGAACTGTGATTCAATACTCGTCCAGATGGGCGATAAGATGACGCCATGAGCACCTGGACCTGCACGCTGCTTCGATCGGGACGCTTCCGCCTTGATGGTGGAAGCATGTTCGGGGTCGTGCCCAAGGCCGTCTGGTCCAGACTCATCACGCCCGATGCGGATAACTGCATCCCTCTCCAGACCAATTGCCTGCTGCTGGAACTCGATGGAAGTCGTGTGCTGGTTGAAACCGGCAATGGAACCAAGTGGACCGACAAGGAGCGGGCCATCTATGGCATGGAAGAACGAGGTATCGAGACCGCACTGGGTGAAGTCGGTGTTGCCCCGGAGCAGATCGATCTGGTGATCGTGACCCATCTTCACTTCGATCATGCTGGCGGGCTCACCAGGATCGCACCCAATGGCGAACTCGCTCCCACCTTTCCTCAAGCCGAAATCGTTGTCCAGAAGCAGGAGTGGGAGGATGCCATGGCCAACCGATCGACCATGAGTGGAACCTATCTCCGAAGTCACCTGGATCCCATCTCCGACAAGGTCCGGCTGATTGATGGAGAAGCCATGATCACCGACGGCCTTCGTGTCTGCCCGACTCCCGGGCATACCTGGGGACATCAGGCCGTCCTGTTTGAAGATCAGGATGGAACCATCTGCTTCCCTGGTGATCTGATCCCCACCCGAAACCATGTTGGAAGGGCCTGGAGCATGGGATATGACATGCTCCCGCATGACACGCTTCTGACCAAGCAGTCACTCCTGAACCGTGCTGCTGATGAAGGCTGGCGGCTGATTCTTGATCATGAGCCAGGCGAACCGATGGTTTCCGTGGAACATGATGAGTCCAAGGCCTGGTTCAGATTCGCTTCAACCAGAACTCCGCTTCACTGAATACTGGGTATCAATCTGCTATCACATCCATGGCAGGCGGTTCACCCATGAGCCCCGGTTGCCATGTCAGTGAATCAGTGTCCTTCAGTCTGAAGGTTCTCGCATATGCATTCTTGGAGACAAGCTCCCAGATATTGCGATCATAATTCTGCATCGCGACCATCTGGACGATGTTCGAGTTGTAGAAGTCATCATCCATGAACATGAACATCCCCACGGAATCAAGAATTACGAAATGCAGCCAACGCTCATTTGGGCCGGGTTCATAATCAGGGTCGGCAAGTTTGAAATTCCGATTCCCCTTCTCCGAAATGAGTTTCATGCCCATGATCGGTTGAGGCAACTTCGTTACCTGACTGGAACCGTCGGCCAGTTCTCTGACGATCGTCGTGGAGTTCAATCTGAGAGGTATCTGATTGCCCGGGCCATCCATGACAAACACCTGGCCATTCTGCATATTCAGATTAATACCGTTGGGAAATGTGATGACTCCTGGCGCAACCTCTTGAATATCATTGGAGGTGAAACCATGAAAGAAACCCGCCTCAGGATGACCCGGAAGATTGTAAAGAGGATTCGCATAGGCTTCGATCACCGCAGCCAGTCGCAACATGTCGACAGGGAGATAGAGAAAGACTTCCCGGGTAGGCTCAGGAAGATCCAATTCTCCATTACGCAACTGATTCAACAACTCCTCAGGAGTGATTGGCGAGTCCGTATCAAGACCGAGGAAGCGATGGGAGGCTGGCAGCTTGCCGGATTCGGAAGCCTCCGCCGCCAGACGAGCCAGGCCCGCTGCGACCCGCTGTGAATCGGAACTGATGATGTTTGAGACGGTCCAGCAGTCGTCGGTCACCTTGATCGGTGTCATCAGAACATTTCGATCAGCGTAGTACCAGAGGCCAGATCCATAATCCCACCAGGCAATCACGTAATCGCCAGGTGAAGAATACTTCTTAATGGCCTGCATGGCCTCGATTGCCTGCGCATTGAAGACCGTCCCCACCTTGAAGGTCATCGCATGGACTGCATTGACACCCACAAATGGGATACAGATGAGAAGACCACCGATCAATGCGCCTGAACGAAGTGCGTTAAGAGAGAGATCAGGTAAAAGCCTAAGCAGTGCCTGCACCGCTATGAAAATGAAGTAGGGAAGCGTGATAGCTCCGAGCAACCCTCCCCACGTGGTAAATCGAAGTCCTCCATCCAGCGAAAAGAGTCCTATGCCGGCCAGAGGGGCAGCAATCAGAAATGCTGGATAACGAATGCAGATCAAGAGATAGCCGATGGCCGCGAGAATTGTCCCAGTGATTGATCCAGTCATGCGCCGCAGCAGATTGCCGGTTTCTTCAGGCTGTGATTCAAGAATCGTGTGCTTGTGGGTCTTACGGAAATTGATGTCGTCCCGAATGTCAGCAATCTTTGCAGCAACTGGATCCAGTTCCACCTGTGACTGTGTCTGCTGAGTCCCCATGAGCAGATGAGAATATCCCTGAACTTGCTTGGCAAAGAAGCTCCAAGGCATGCTCAGCACGAACCACAGGAGGCATATCCCGGCACCAGCCAGCAGAATTCTGAATCGATCCTTGCGTTCACGGCCTCGGGCTGTCTGTGGCGAGGATTCTCTGGTTGCAGGTTCAGCGGTTGAATCAAATCTTAAAAAGAAGACCCAGGCTGCAATGACGCCGATCAAGCCGATGAAGAACCACCATGGTTCGCTGTGCATCACCCGACCACTTGCCCATGGACTCGCCGCAATACCAGCAGCGGACAAGGCGATGAGACGAAGTCTCCGGTCCCAGTCGCTCCGAGCAAGAGCATAAAGAATCTGAAGACCGATGAAACAGGCCGCGAGACTTGTGCCGATCACCATCCCCTTGAAGTAGAAGTAGGGATAGAGAAAGGTAGCCATAGCCGCAACTCCGGCATAGTTGACACTGCGGTGAACATGTGCAGCCATGAAGAGGAACAGGAGTAGGACGATGTAGCCGAAGGAAATCATGTCGGTGTCGAAGTAGCCCGCCATGCTTCGTTCATAGAAGTTCCAGGCGATTCCCCCGATCATGGCCGCTGCGAATCCCCACAATGCACTGCCATACAGCCTTCCGATCAGGATGTAGGGAATAACAATCAGACTGCCAACGAATACCGGAGTCCACACCAGTAGTTTTGGAATGGAAACAGGAATGACCTGAAGAAACAACCAGACCAGTGAATGAATGGCACCCTGTCCATTAAACAGAGGTGGCATATGGGGATTGTCACTATGACGGCCTTCAAGGTGCTGTTGAAGAACAGCGCCATGAGTAAAGGCATCGTGGGTTGTCGGCTGAACACCTCCCACCCAATTGAATCGCTCAATCCCCTCAGCCCAGGCAATCCACTGATACCTGATCAGCACACAGAAACCCCATGCGATGAGAATCAGCAGGAAGACCATCCAGGGTTTGTTGAAGCGGTCCTGAGGTATTGACAACCATGCGCGCCAACCCGATTCTCGCTGATCAGCAGCCAGGACTGGTGGTTCGATGGTGCTCATGAACTAGCTTCCTTTGATGATCACAAATCAGCTAGCACCAACAGCGACGTTGGCTTGGACGAATTCAACGATCGTCTCAACAACATGATGCTGCTGTTCACTGCTCAATTCGGGATATACCGGCAGTGCAATCGTCTCTTTGGCAGCCTGTTCCGTTTCAGGCAGCGAACCCGTCGCCTCGGCCAGTTCCTTGAAGCACACCTGACAATGAAGTGGGACTGGATAGTACACATCGTGCCCAATCTTGCGATCCACGAGATGGGCTCGCAGATCATCGCGCACAGCAGCCGGAACTCGAATGACGTACTGGTTGTAGATGTGATAGGCCGGCGATTCCGGAGTCCAAGGGCGCAGCAGGCCCAGTTGCGACTGGCTCAGATCTGAACCGGAAAGACCGGCACCTGCTTCATCAAACAAGGTGTTGTACCTCTTCGCATTGGACCGACGACCTTCAGACCAGTTGTCAAGATGCTTCAGCTTGATGTTCAGTACCGCCGCCTGCAGCGCGTCAAGCCGAGAATTCAATCCGACTTCATCGTGGTAATACTTGGGTTCCATGCCGTGGTTGCGAAGTCGCTTCATTCGATCGGCCAGATCCGCATCATTGGTGGTAACCATTCCCCCATCACCGAATCCGCCAAGATTCTTCGACGGGAAGAAGCTGAAGCAGCCAACCTGCCCACGTGTGCCGACACGGACCCCCGTGGTATCACGACTACCGATTGCCTGTGCTCCATCTTCGATCAAGGGAACACCGTGTGACTCCGCAATCGGGAGCATCCCATCAAGATCAACGGCCTGACCGAAGAGGTGTACCGGCATGATGGCTTTCAAGTTCGTGCATCGACTCGCAGCCTCGGCGACGGTCTCCGGCGTGCAGTTGTAGGTCTTTGGATCAATATCACAGAACACCGGTTTGGCACCCAGCCGCCAGATCGAACCAGCTGTTGCAAAGAAGGTATAGCTGGGGCAGATGACCTCGTCACCCGGGCCAATATCGTTGGCCATCAAAGCCAGAAGCAACGCGTCTGACCCGCTGGCACAACCGACGGCGTACTTGGTGCCGCAGTAGTCTGCGACTGCCGCTTCAAAGTCAGCCACATTGGGTCCCATGATGAACCACTGGCTTTCAACTACCTCGCGAATAACCGGCTCTACCTCATCACGGATAGTCTCGTACTGGGCCTTGAGATCGAGCAGTGGGACATTGATTTCCTTGGACATCAGGCTTTCCTTGCATTCCGGGTGTGGGCCGCAGGCGTCGCGGCATGGCCCATATTGTAGACACTGGATTTCACCTGTCCCTGTATATGCAAGATGAAATCCAAATCACTGCTACTCGTCAGAGACCATTGAAAAACCGCCCCCCGACTGGCGGAGGGCGGTTATGAGTGTTTAGATTTGATCCTGATTGGTCAGGGGCAGTCGCTGCAGGTGGTATCAGCACCAAGCCATGTTCCAATCGCAGGACATCCAGACTGAGTCGTCTCAAGACATCCAGCAGACGTGCAGCAGGCACCAAGAGGATCTGGACATGGATCACATCCATATTCATCCAGGAAGACCCCGATCATCAAGTTGATGATGCCTGCAGCGGTGGGATCACCGACAAGATTGTCGAATTCAGGAGGCCAGGTTGAATCATCAGCTGGATCCCAGGAGCAGATGTAGTCACATGGATCGACACCAGCAGGAACATCAAGGCCGCCTGAGCTGCCACCTCCGCCGCCACTGTTTCCATCGGATCCCCCATCATCGATGGGCAGATCATCAAGAATGTCTCCCAGATCGAGTCCGCCACCGCCACCGATCAGATCACCGATGTCTCCGTTGAAACCGGGAATCTCGGGCAGTCCCTGGAAGTAACTGAAATCACCCGGAGTGATAACACCGGATTCGGTCATGTTCCAGGAACTGGCAACACGATAGCTCTGGCCGATGAGGAAGTCGTTGTTCGAAGAATCATCGCCCGCTGTACCGTTGTCATTGTCAGAGGAGCTGTTACCACGATCCATCTGCCAGTTGACGACATTGTTTCCCTGATTCCAGATCAGGTTGACATGATCAGCACTGCTGTAGGTTCCGATCCCGCCAAGACCTGCATCGATGGCTACCGGCTCACCGTTGTAGCTGAGGTAATCACCCTCCAGGAAGTTGCCGCCTCCCATGAGCCAGATCGCCACACGGTTGACATTGGAACCTTCCGTCCAGAGCAGATCGCCATCGAAGCCATCGCCATTGAGATCGGAACTTCCGGCGATCCGCCACTGTCCACCAGGCACCAGAATTTCACCATTGGGATAGGTGAGGTAGTTCGTGATCGTAAGAATCGAAGGATTGCCCTGAGCCATCGTCCAGGTGCCCACGACGCCATCGACCATGTTCTGCCAGATCAATGCTTCTCTTCCATAACGCGAGGTGCGTCCGGCAAGTTTCCAGGTGGTATCGGCTACCGGACTTGAAGCTGCTGCTGATGAGATCCAATTACCACCTGCTGTGGGGTCAATGGACCAGACGGCGGTGCTACCCGTCAAATCATGTGCCCAGAAAATCTCCGATCGACCATTGCTGCTCAGATCAGCCACGACGGGAGTCCAGAACTGATCGGTGGCCGGTAGATTCACGGTCTCTTCCACATGTCCGTTGTTGAGCAACCAGATCATGCTCGTACCCAATGTGGGATTCCACCAGAACAGGTCGTTGTCTCCATCACCGGAGAAGTTGCCGGACTGGACTTCCCATCCAGCACCGGGGAGCAGAATGACCCCGCCGTCATCGACATACTGCATCTGACGAGGGCCGCCGGTGAATTCCTCCGTGAACAGGAGTTCCAGATCAGCATCGGTTCCTTCGCCACCTGGATCGATGATCGAAATGGTTGGAACTGTGGTGTAACCACTGCCTGAATCGAATTCTGCAATCTCATGAATCGGACCGGTGCGAACAAAGTCAAGCTGCAGGCCTGTTCCGTTCGTATTGGGCGTATGTACGTCGCCGCCATCAAGTCCATCTGGTGGGACCACGCCTTCCTCGGTGAAGACCGGATCGGAAACAAACCCATCTCCAGGATCATCAAGAACAGCATGGATGACCTGCCCGCCGAAATAGAGCTCGATGACAGGATCAACCGTGAACTGGACCGTATCACCGTTCTGATATTCGAACTTGATCTGCGGAGTCAACATGCCTGTTGCTTCATCACAGGAGTTCTTGAAAAGATTGGAACCCCAGCCGGGTGTTCCGCTGTCCTGATTGAAGTAATACAGCGTTTCGTCATCGATCACTGGAGACGCCTGAGTGGATGCCTGCAGAAGAAGGTCCTCATCCGTGTCATGAACAATGGCCTCGATTCTTCCATCAGCATCCAACTGAACCAGAACACGCCCTGCCGGAGCAACGCCTGCAGGATCAGTCGCGAATTGAAGGTACATCTCGAAATTGTCATTTGGCGTACCGACACCTGGAGACAACACTCGGAATGCGGTGACCACACGCTTGACATCGACCCCATTGGTGATGCCGGACTTTGGTACCGGTGAGACATAGGCCGTCGCACTGGCATCGAGATCAGTTGTCCCGTTCGTATTGGGTGAAATGGCTTCCAGCGCAAAGCTGGTCAAGCCCGCTGCTTCATCACTTGTACCGACGAAGTTGCAACCCGCGGCAGAGACTTCAAGTTCTGAAAGCGTTCCATAGACTTCATATCGTGCCGAGGCGCCTGATCCGGCGTCCGAATCTCCGGAACCATCGGGCAGACTGAAGAGAATCGTGCCGGGCTGATAACCCTGACCACCGGCACCTTCGGGAATCTCAATTCCATCAAGCGTGAAATCCGAGCTGATCAGACTCACGCCGTTATCAGTCAAGTAGTGAAGCGTGACCCGACCGGTCGCAGGATCATGCCAGACGATGTCGCCTCGAAGATCCTGACCACAATTTTCCGGGCCACAACCCAGATCAGTCACATTGACGGCCTGTGGATTGCTCCAGGCAGCGGATGTCATGATCACACTGGTGATCGCACAACCTGCCATGTTCCACTTTGAGATCATCATGAATACCTCACCAACTCGTTCCAACTTATCTGGCTGGCTTTGAATCCAGCCAAAAATGCCTAAATCAACCTATAAGGCTGATGTAACAGGATACCTCACCATCGGTTGTGTACCGTCATAGGCGTCGATTTCCGTACGGAACTGCCCCTCAAGGTCCGATCACGCCGATTCTGGCTCCTGGAGGGCCATTTCCTGCTTCAAGATACGGCTGAGACCCCGTCAGGGTTCTGCCTCCGAGAAAACGTATCGACCGCCAACTGATTGCCTGAATCAGCTGAAATCAGGCTTCAACACCCTTTCAGCAATGAATTACCTGAGCTTGTCGACCTGAAATGGTTTGGCAGATCTGCCTGAGCCTTTCAGACGGCCCTGAACCGCTCGCATGACGTCCACGGAGCGGTTGAACCGCCACGTGAACCAGGGCCCCTCTCCGGGCAGCTGCCAGCCAATGGTGGGGAACCAATGGCTTCGATACTCGACACCAGCCCCTACCTCGGACCAACGAACCCCGTCCATGGCATATTGGCCAATTCCCACTGGACGGCAGTATCTGATCTCACCATCGATGACACTCCCCCCCCGGGTCACGAATCCCGCACCACCATTCGGCGCTGACCCATCGATCTGGGTGCCTGATCCATCCAGCAGCCAGATGGCGACCCGACCGCTTTCACGATCAAAGAAGAGAAGATCACGAAAGGCACTGCTTCCATCAGAATGTGGCTGTCCGCCGAGGCTGCCGGCACCGATCAGTTCCCATGAGGAATGCATCCCCAGAATCCGTTCGCCTGAAGGATCACGCAGATAGTCGGGTTCATCAATCCACTCGGTTGCCGGCCGATCAAGATCAACCTTGATCCTCCACTGTGCCACACTTCCTGTCACAGGATCAATCCAGAACAGGCGGTCACCGATGTTTCTCGCTGCATTGTTGGTGCATGCCATGCCCCAGCCCAGATTGCTCACCGTGGGCAGGAAATCTGATTCAGGTCGAACCCAATCATCTGGATCGGACCGCGAGGAGTCAACGATCCACAGAACATTCTGACCCGTCACCCTGTTGCGCCACAGAATGCAACAACCGGTTTCATCTAGACCGAATCGACCAATGCCTCCGACCCTCCAGCTGGTTGGCAGTGAAGGCAAGGCATGCGCTTCAGCTTGATCGCCACGCATGCGGATCTTCGCCTGATGGTCGAGATTCCAGATGGCTGATTCACCAGTAGCGGGATGATGCATGAACAGATCGGAGATTCCGTCGCCATTGAAATCTCCGTTGGTATGAATCTCCCAACCCTTCAACCCGACATCAGCTGGAGCTTCACCAAGCAGAATGGGGCGCCGGCCATCATCACCCAGAACCGCAACGAGTCCGGCCGTTGCGCCGATGGTCGATTCCGGCAGCGTGATGGTCGGCGTGCGGTAGTAGCCAGCACCCGAATTCTTGAGAACCGTACCGATGACCCGTCCCTCGGCGGGAACACGACATTCAATGGCCGGTGGAATCGCGGCCAGTTGTGCCGCATGGATACCTGGCGAGCGTTCAATCACGATCTCCGGCATCGACTGGACATCAAACCCTTCCGGGGTGTCCGTGTGATTGCTGATCGGCGGTAAAGCCACCAACTGGCCAAATGCCAGTATTCCATTGCAATTGAAACCTGTTCCATCTCCTTGTGGATGCAAGGTCCACCCTGAGGTGTCACGGATCGCTGATGGATTTCGTTCAATCGTCCATCCATGCTGGTACGTCTCGCAATCGGGCTGGCCGACACGTTGTCGCGATATGTTTCCCCGGGTTCGCTTTGCCGAACCCTTGGCATGCACATAGATGCGGCCATCAGTATCGGTTTCGTAACGAATCTTCCAGCCAACGACCTCCTGACCTTCTTGATCCCGGATCTCGAAGAGGCCCGGTTCGTAACCGATTCCGCTGGTCGGCTCGGTTTCAATCAGAACAGGCTCATCTGCCTCTTCAGATTCTTCGACTTGATTCAGCGATGCATCGGAATCAATCGAAACATGATCTTCAGGCTGGTCTTGAAGTTGTTCCAACTCGATGTCGTTCAGCAGCTCTTCCGGTTGCTGGATCTCGTGACCCCTGCTGTCGGCAGTGATTCGAAGGTCTGCAATCTGGCCAACTTTGCTTGCCGCCCATGGCAATTGCCATCCCTTTGAAGCATCGCCGGATGCCGGTGTATGGGCAAGAACATTGCGCCAGTTGCCAGGCTGTTGAACAAACGGATTGATGATGTCGCCGGTAATTTCAAACTCGACAACCGTATCCGTGATCGGCTTTGGATCACCTGGAAGATAGCGTGACTCGGTGAGGTGATGACCTGGAGTGAAACCAAGGGAACCGAGATTCTCACCCTGCAGTTTGATCAGCAGACGTGACTGGGTCAGCAACAATGGTGAAGCGGGCATGGCATAACCAGAACCGCCATGGCTCAATTGCAGATCATTATCTTCAAGTGTGATCGGAAAATCCCCTGCATCAAGTAGCGGGTTCTCCCACGCGTGGTTGATCGGGTAATACGACCAGGCCCCTGCTCGCCCATCCAGAATCGCCATGCCAGCCAGGCCTTCGCCTTCGGTTCCCTCATCATCAATCACAAGCGGCAACGTCCAGAACTCGAATTGTTCCGGCTTCCCCTCCTGCGTTGATGACTGATTCTCATCCAGCACAAGGCCTGTTGGAAGTTCATCCCTGCGGAAGGATTCAATACGCAGGCCATCAACACCGGGTTTGACACGGCCATAGCCAGTACCGGAATCAGCAATATTGATACTCACGACCTGCCCGGTCCGATCCATCCGATCAAGACCACCACCGCCGAGATAATGGATCACCAGTTGGTGACTGGTGTCATCCCAGAGCAGTCGGTCGGCGTAGCCATCAGGACGCGCATCTCGTTCATTACCGAAGTCGCCCAACGCCATCAGATGTTCTGCGGCATCGACCGAATCAGCCATCCACAGAAATGATCCCAGCGTCACTCCACTGACCAGCATGCTCCGTACAAACATGGAGCGGTATCCGCGTCTTGGCGGCGTGTGATGGCTGGTGGATTGTGGCCTCTGGTTCACTGCTCAGCGTCTCACTGCTGGTTGAACAACATGGCGATCCATCGAACGACAACTTGATGGTATCACAGCAGACGCTGCGATGAATGAGTCAACCTCTTGTCTGAAACTCATTGATCCGTATCAGAGTTGACTAAAAAGAACAGGGGCGTGCCCGAAGGCACGCCCCTGCGTTTCAAGTGCGTTGCTGATCTCTTAGGAAGATCAGTCGTTGAAGGTCACAGCACCTGTGCCGACAACTGCAGCATTGTTGGTGAGCAGGCCGGAACCGGTGACTGCACCCTCTGCATCAATATCCTGGAGCTGGATATTGCGATCCATCATCCAAGTGAATGATGTGCCAGCACCTGGGGAGCTCCACATCATGTTGTACATCCACTGGAGACGTGTGCCTCCATCAATAACGCCTACAGCAGCGTTACGGGTGTAGGTGACATTGTTGGCATACTGGCCAACGCCTGCGAACTCATAACCCTGCTCGGTGATCACACCTGCGAAGGTTGTGAACGCGCCGCTGAGGCATGTGGTCCAGTCGCTGTCCATGGTCCAGACGGCAGTTGTGCCATCAGCACCAGTGAGGGCGACGTCACGAAGGACGGAAGCACCATCACCGACCGGACGGCCGTTCATGTTGCCAACGCCTGCGACGTTGTAGCCAGTGGCTGCGATGGTTGCACCCTCGAAGGTGAGTTCACCAGCACCGCTGTTGGAAGCGGAGCTTGCGTTCGCACTCATGCTGACTGGCCAGTAGGCAACATTGCCAGCGGCGCCATCCTGCCAGTAAACGGCGGATCCACCATTCTGAACAACGTTGTTGCCGCAGCGTGGGGTGTAGTTGAGGTTGTCAACGGTATCCAGGAAGGCACCGCCGAGGATCCAGTTGGCTGGATCAGCATCGGTTGAGTTGACAGCCCAGACAGCAGTCTGGCCAGTGCTGGTGTTGTACCAGAACATGCAGCAACCAACGCCGTCATAACCCATCTTGCCGAGGGTGATGAGCTGCCAGTCTGCACCTGGATCAGTGATGAAGCCAGCGGACTCGATACGAGCGTCAGCGCCCATATTCCAGATCGCCAGACCGTAGTCAGCACTTCGCCAGACCAGATCACTGTTGCCATCGCCGTTGAAGTCACCATTTGCGTAGCAGGTGTAACCCGCAGCAAGACCAGTGACGACGGTGCCGTCGCTGGTGCTGACCTGACGGTTGCCTACGCCACCGAGGATGCCGGTGAGGACAGCGCCGTCGCCGGAATCACCAGCGTCTACCGTGATATCAGGTGCGCTGGAGTAGTTCTGGCCACCATCTTCAACATGACCACCGATGACAGCACCGGTTGGGATGGCACCTGTAGCAAAGACGACTGCAGAGCCGTTGGTTCCAACAGTTGCTGCTTCAGCATTGCTGTTTGCGCCAAGAGTGATGGTCACTTCTGGGAAGCTTGAGGTGCCGTTGGTAGCACTAGGACCGACAGCACTGTTATACCAGGTGGACATCGCCTGAAGCGCGACGACCTGACCATAGAGGTGGACGCCACGGCAGTCGAAGCCGAAGCCATTGCCCTGAGGAACAACGGTCCAACCAGCGGAGCTGGTCAGGCCAGAGGCATTGTTCTGGGTGATGGTCCAGCCTGCACTGGAATTCCAGTTGTCTGCACTCGTATCGTTGGCGAGACCATTGGTGTTGTTCGTTCCACTGACAGTGGAGCCAGCAGCACCAGTGTAGATACGTCCAGCATCATCAGTGTTGTAACTGATGACAACGCCGTCAACCAAGTTGCCGTCAGCGTCATAGATCATGAAGTTGCCAGCGGTGTAACCGATGCCGGAGGTTGTGACAGCCGTTACGTTGGAGTTGGCACGAATATCAAGATTCGCAACCTGACCAGCAGCTGAAGCTGCACCTACGACAGCAGTGTTGTTTGATGCCACAGGAGTATGGCCAAGGAACAGACGCCAGTTACCAGCAGTTCCATTACTTGCATCGCCAGTGATCCACATACGCGTGGAGGTTCCCGTGACATTTTGACGTACACCGGCCTGATTGACAACCGCGTTGATGTTGTCGGTGGTGGCATTGCCACCTGCGCCAACTGCGAATCCGAAGCTGCCGATATCGCCGGCCAATGGTGCGCTGATTTCGACCAGAAGGCTGTTGGCGCCCCATGTGGCGTTCTGAGCACCAGGCATGTAACCAGTACCACCAGAACTGATGGTCAGGTTGTCTGCACTGTGAGCATCGCCTGCATTTCGGCCATTGTAAATATAGGAGCCAGCAGGACCGTCGATGTAGTATCGAGCGGTTGCGCCGAAGCCGCCGTATGCCGTGGCATTGTCATCAATGGTAGCAGGGGCCCACCAGCCGACAGGGTTGCCATCTGGAGCGGCGAATGGATTTGTTTCGCCAAAGTTGTATGTGGTTGTGGCGTTACGGCCATAACCACTGTTGGTACCGTTCGTGCCTGAGGCAACGACAGCGACCAGTTCGCCGGATGAGTCCAGAACATTGAGGCCAGTGCCGTCGGTGTAGACAAAGGTGACTGTACCTTCGACGCTGTCCCAGACAATTCGATCTGAATTGCCGTCAGGACTGGACTGTGAGTAGTTGCCATAGTCGCCGACGGTCAAGAGTTCGCTCGTACCAAGCGCAGCTGTGGCAAACGTGCCAACAACTCCACCGGCAAGAAGCGTAGTGCCGACCTTCTTCAATACATGCATGTGATTGCTCCTGTTTGGCCTCGACGTCTCATGACCGAGGCACACCCATCTCTAGAGATTCGAAATGCTGCCGGCTTTCTTACCAACAACCAAATAGACAAACTGGTTCCGTACGTACCGGAAGTCACCGGTATCGGTCAATGGTTCGCGAACCATTCAAAAACCCCCGCCGGGATCCTCCGGCGAATGACGCGAATTGTACGGATCCCACAGCCCCTGTCAAACCGGGCAACCGCGTCAAATCCCTGATTTCAGGCCTTTCAGGTCCGAGAACGACTGAATCATGCCCCCGGCCGGCCTGGCAAGATACGTCTCATGACGGCTGAACCTGTCCCAAGAGTCGCCATTGACTCAAAAACAGCCATCCAAGGTGCTTCAGGCGACCCTCAGCGGAGGGTGAATCCGCCGGAGATTGCGCAAGACCTTTATTTACAAATGTTTACATGTATATCAGCAGGCCCTTGGGGCTGCTGTGTCCAAGAATCGCCCTATGCAGGGCTCAGAGGTGGATTCCAGCCCTGATCCTTATTTAAGGACCTCAGAAAATAAATTTCGTTTCCAGGGGGCAAACGTCAGGTTGTCCTATAACCCGCCATGACCACACGCTTGGACCGCAACATTTGCTCGTTCCCTGTGGCCGGTGGCTGGATCGTCTCAACCCGAGGGAAGCCCAAGGCCTTGAGAATGGTCTTCAGTGCTCCTGGAGAGGGGCACAGGGCCAAGGGTGTGGCACCCGTTTCGGGATTGTCATCAAAGCAGGTCTCATCGATCAGCGCGAATCCGCCCTGATACGGCATTTTGCATTCTTGACGACCCCACTCGGTCTCCCCCTCGATCTCATCACAGACCTGAGTTTCAACCACCAGCATTTCTCCGCAGCGGTCCGCGATCTGCCGCAGACACCGGATGGGGTTCTCCAGGTGATAGATCAAGCCCACGCACAGACAGAGCTCAAAGGTCCCCGTGACATGCTGATCAAGCGCTTCACAATTGCACTGAGTCCACTCCATCCCGGAGCGATCGGCGATTTCAGCCAGTTGTCGCGCCTTCGCCAGACTCTCCCCTCTCAGATCCGCCCCATGGATACGGGGAACACCAAGCCCGGAAAGCATGAAACTGAAGTAGCCCTCGTGACAACCGACGTCCAATGCAGAAATAGCGGACAGGCGATTACCGAAGTGCGACTGGACGACGCCTGCCACCATGGCTCGCCGAGTCGTGTGGATATCGCCATGAGAACCGGCGACCTTGGAGTACGTCCGAAGACCATTGCCAAGGTCCATGTCATAGAACCAGGGGCCCATCTCATCGATTCGGGCCTGCAGTTCAGTCGTGTCGGATGGCTGAGTGGTGGTCAAGTGAGGAACTCCTTCGGACCAGTGTCCCCGGATCCGCGCAGGATATCCACCCTTGATTCAACGATAAAGCGTCAACGCGATCGCAGCAGGCCATTGGAGGGTGGTCAGCCGGACTGAATCAAAGCCCGCTTCCATCGGCTGGCACCAGGCATCCGCCCCGTATTCGGTCTGAACCTTCCAATCCTCATCCGTGGTTCGACTCTGACCGTGCCAGGATGGGGGCAACCCGTCTCGACTGCGGGTCATCCGTCCAACCACGATGGGAATCGTGTAGCAGCAGGCACCCCC
>MDTD01104134.1_pt1 | contig 15735 bp, 24 predicted proteins | sample 811221 | NCBI WGS metagenome assembly MDTD01 (sample SAMN05326646, study PRJNA326480) | marine metagenome | isolation source: seawater | place: Pacific Ocean: South West | collected 2011
CAATCCATCTATCTCTGGTGCTGTATTAATAACACCTACACCATTTGATTGTAATTCTGGTATAGGTCCAAGCATTCCACCCCATTGAAAGAGGAAAGGTAAAGGGTCACCAATTTTAGCTATACCTCTTGGAACTGCATTTTTATTAGTTTGATTTGTACCAACTTGTGCGATTACAGTTCCATACTGTAATGCTTCAGAAAAAATTAAATCACCACCTTGTCTATCTTCTTCTGAAAATAACATGGGAAACAATATCATACCTGCATTAGCTTCTCTTAACTTTATAATAAGTTCAGCATATATTTCTCTATTGAATGGATATTGACCGTATTTTTCAATAGCCTTTTCATCTATCTCTACAACTATAATATCTTTTGAATATGTTTTTTCTTGTGCATTGATTATAGTATCAAAACCTTTTAGCCTTAATACTTCTTTGAGATAAGGTTCTTGTAGTCCGTAAAACGTAATTGCAGCTAATGTGAGGAATGCAATCGTCCAATGTGTGAATATTTTAGTCATTGACAGTTATATTACACCCCGTACTAGTATTACAAAAATTATTTAGTGTATATGAGCTGCTAGAATAACCGTTATTTTGGTTCATAAAAAAGTTAGTTGCATAATTACCATCAATTGTCACTGTTGCTGAGTGTGTAGAGTTATAACCCATTTGATACATTGTAATGTTATTGTTATTACTATTTACAGTTAAGTTGATACTCTTTGAACCATCATGGCCTTGGAAGATACCAATATCATTACCATTGCCATATACTTTAGTATCAATATTGTGTGGACTATATGCTTGATTGGGTGAGCCATTTCTCTGTCCCATGTAAATATCATTATTAGAACCTTGCAAATATAATTTAGCATTATGATTGCCAGCTTCTTGTGAGTCAGTTTGATAAAAGTTAGAGAAGTTTGTAGTACCTACACCTTGTCCAATAAAGACGTCATTATTATTACCATTGATGTCTACATGTGCTGTGGAGAATGTACTAGTTGTAATTGATGAACGTTGTGTAATTCTTAAATCAATATTATTACCAACAATACTAGCTGTATTATTATGATAGCCTCTTATAAGATGATTGTTGCCATCTTGTAATACATCTAAATCAAAGTTATTACCTGATTGATTAATATACAAATCACTAGCTTGAACTTTGTTAGCCCATATAAAAAGAAATATAAAAATAAAACTAATTAATTTGAATAATGTTGATAACATTATCTTGTCCTCCCAATTCATAATCGTATACTTCAAAATCATTTTGTATGAATGATATAACATAGCCATATTCTTTATCTAATCTTAACTCTATATAATTAGATGGACCTTCCCTGATATATACCCAATCAGGGTCTTCATCTAATATAATAATTCCTGTCTCTGGGTCTTTACCTAATCTTATACCATCAACAACTGACCTCTTATCATCTAACTCATCTTTCATAGCCTTAGCTAATTCTTTGTTTACCTGGTCTAAAATATCTACTAAAAAGTTTTGTTCTAAAAAATCTATTTCTAATCCTGTTGCCCATGTACTTTCTTCATCTACTTTTAGTTCATCTTTTTCTAATTCATCAAACTCTAAAAAATCTATATCTAGTGCTGAAGCGACTTTATTATATTCTTCTTTACTTTGCTGTTCAGCTATTTCTTTTGGTTTTTGTACAATAAGCAAATTACCTATTTGTTGTTCATCTAAATTTAAAATAACAGGTTGCATTGGTCTACTTTCAGAAGTACTCACAACCGTAGCTTGAAATGCTTGATTAAGTATCACTTGACCAGCATCAGATGTGACATCAATTTCACCTACATAACAATTACCTTTAGTATCACAAGATGGTAGCAATATAATAGTTGAACCACCAATTTCATCTACTGTCATACTAAAGTCTGTACCTCTTACTCCGATAGTAGCAGTAGGTGTTTTAATATTTACATTTTGTGCATAATTTTTTGCAATCTGACCAGATGCATATCTGATAGTACCTAATGATGCCTTGATAGATATACTACCTAAATCATTGGCAGGGTCATAAACAAACTCATCTATAATAAGTTTTGAGTGTTCGGTGACGTCAACTCTAGTTTCGTCTACAAACTCAATAGCTGTACGACCATCACCTGTCTTTACAACATCATAAGAGAATACATCAAGTCCCTCTACTGAGACTTTTTCTTCACCTTGTTGCTCAATCACAGCATTACCCTTTTGAATTATGACATCACCTATAGTCTGTGCGTAGACTAAACTGCTGCATAATCCGCATAGCAATGCTGCGATTATTAATATACGGGACATTAGTCCGTCTGACTTATATCGATATCGTGGTTATCACCAGAAGTTGTCAATGTAATCATCTGGTCATTAATACCAGATTGTACAATATCAACATCAGCTATTCCACCTGTATGAGTATGGATTAATGTATGACCATTTATATCTCCATTCCCATCTATATCGATTAACCAGTTGTTTGTGTCTCCATTTACAGATATCGTCAATATCGCACTTGTACCGTCAACTGTAGCGGCTATCACATTTGAATCAGACCCAGAAGCACCAGTGATGGTACCTGTAAAGTTTGATGCATCAGCAGTTTGACCAACATCTAAATCGATATCGTTCGAACTACCAGTGAATGTGATAGAGGAAGTCACTGTTCCACAAGAAGAGTTATTTCCTGTAGAATCACAGTTAAAGTCAATATTGTTGGAATTACCATTCACATTAAAAGTACCAGTATAAGTCGCTCCGTTTACATCAAACGTTAAGACGTTTGAATTACCCACTTGGTCTATATCAAGTGTTGTGGTCGCGCCTGTCACTGTACTTGCTGTAGTAGAATTACCAACAGTATTGTTTTGTCCATCTTGAGTAATATCTAAGTCAAGTGTATTACCACTTTGAGTGACATAGACATCATTCGCATATAACGAACCTGTAAATAGTAAGGCAACAAACAAGTTAATGAATAGATTCTTCATTTGGTTTATCCTCCTTAATATTCCAAAGACCTAAGTCTTTGCCTTGGTTAATAATATCAATCACACAAAATTCTATTGCGGATCGAATTGCATAATTTACTGGCTCATTCATAGCAACACCGCTTTCTATTTCGATGGCCCTTGTACCCATATCTAAAAATCGAAATACGTCCATACCTTCTTTCAGAGATGCTATTGTCTTAGTGCCTGAGCTTGCAATTAAGACCTCCCCTGTTTGAACTGATATGACTCTCATAGCAACAGTGACTTGGTCCACCCTGTATTCAGTCGATGTACCAATGCCAAAGTATCTAGCACCGTTTCCTCCGGTATCTATATTAGTATCGTAGGAAACAATGCCACCCTCTATTATTAGGCCTGCAAATAATAAAGGTTTTAAAGAATTAGCATTAGCTTCTTTTCCTTCATAAGCCTCTCTTGTAGAACGTATTAACTGACGTTCTTTAATTACAGCATCCAAATTACCGCGTTCTATAACCTTGAACCATGTACCGTCTCCAGCCTCTTTCAAAGCTTGGATTAACCAAACTTCGGGTCCCTGTGATACTGCAGTACTTAATTGAGAAAAGTTTTTTGCTGGTTTTCTTTGTCCTGTCTTGTCTATAAAATTATAGACTGCAACTGTAAGAATAGGTCCATCAATACCTGGCATACCTATCAATTGTTCATTAGTAGGTGTGCCGTACTTAAATGGTGCCTTGTCCATGTACTCCTGGTGTGTAAACCTTGGAGTAGCACAGGCAGAGACCAGAACCATTATTGTTAATATTGTTAGAACTGTTTTCCACATATTGCATTTCACTATTAGAATAAGAAATCTCCGATTGGTACACTAATTTCAGTCACAGTACCGTCTTCACCGGTGACTGTTAAAGTAATTGTACCAGCCGTATCATCTCTAACCCATGCGATTTGAGCACCCTCTACATTAGCTGTACCGGATGTTGCGCATGTGTCTGTATTACTATCACAGCTAGTACCAAACATATTATCAACTAATTGTTTAGATAAGTTAGCGTATATTCTAGATTCTACATTCTTAATAAATTTAGCAATTGTAGTATTCTCCTCTAAACGTTTAGCTGCAGCAGCTGCAGACTTCTCATCGTCTTCTACATCCTTTTGTCTAGAATATTGAAGTTGTTCTATACTAAGGACATGAGATGAATACCCTTGCTTAGAAAAAGCAGGATTACCGAACTCGAAAACGAGTTCGCTTGACATAATATTTTGTGGAATGATGGCTACTAATAGCGCAACGAAAAATAATTTAATTGTAGTCAGCACTCCTTTATAAGTTTGTGCTTTCATACTCTATTTATTTTCGTCTGTTTGTTTTTGTTTTTCCTGCAATTGAATTACAGCATCTAGTTTTGAACGTAACCTGATGATATCATTGTCCAACATTCTGATTCTATCTAACAATTTTATTAGCACTACATGAGTTTGACTAAGTGATGGTTTGATTTGTTTTGTAGTGTAATTGTATATCCAATAGATGAAATAACCCGCGGCTATAAAGCCTAGTGTTGGTATTCCATAATTGTTAATAATTTCTATGATAATTTCTGGTTTCATTAATCTCTTCTAGCATCTTTCTTCCCGTCCGCACGTGAAATACGCTCTTCATCAGGCTTTAAATTTAAAGCATGTGAGATTTGTATGTCCAACTTTATCATATCATTATTCATCGTTTCAACACGATTTTCTAATTGGGTTATAATTGAATGTAATGTTTTGGCTTGGCCAACAACTGAACTTAAAATGTACTTTATAATAATGTATATGAAGATACCCATTGCAATCGCAGCAGCAATTGTGGGACCTAATTCTAATAACAGTTCTAAAAGTTGTTTCATATTATCCAGTTTTTATGGGACTTCTAGTGACGACCTTTTTTCTATATGTGCCATCAGGAAGTTTTTCTAAAACATCTTCTGGTACATCTATCTTAGCACCATCACTATCATAATCAACTGGTCCGCCCATTTCATCAGCCAGTTGTGCATAGAAGTCAGGGGTCTCATTAATAAACTCTTTTAGAGTTTTTTTAGGTGCTACTTTTTTTGTACCTACTATATTATAGTAGTGGTCTTTTTCATAATCCCTGTCAACTTCAGCATCTGGAACTATAGGTTGAACCACTGAATCTTCGGTTTTGATTTCTTCAGTTTTTTTTTCTGGTTCTACCTTTGGAGCTGGTGCTATAGGAGTTGGTCTTTTTGGACGCTCTCTTTTAATAATATCATTCCATGCTATTAATAACGCTACCGCTAAGGGGTCGAATACAATAACTAAAATAATAATTACCCATCTAACAGCGTCTTCAAGAAGTCCTCTATCAACATCTCCATAGATAAGTTCCGCAATATATTTAATCGGACCAACTTCTGCCTCTAACTTTCTATACTCTTTTTCATATACAAGTTGCTCGGTTTTTAGTTCGTCTTGTAAAACTTGTTCTTTGTTTATCTTATTTTCTAAGTCAGCAATTTTACCATCAATATCTTCTGTCTTCTGTTCTGACTGAACTCTATAAGATTTTATGACATCTTGTAAATCTTTTATCTGGTCTTTATATTTGTTATCAATATTTTGTAGTTCTTTCTTTAGTTCGCCATTAGCAATATCAACTTGCTCTTGTTTTCTAGCATTTGAACCAAAACCAGTGATTGTGTCATTAATTGTTCTTACTTTCTGATTGTAAGCATCATTGGCAGCTTTCTTTTCACTTTCAATTCTATCATATATTTTATCTAATTGTGTTTGTTCATTACCTATTTGTATATCAACTCTTTCACTGTTAGGTTGTAAGAGTCTTTTAATTTCAGCATCCCATCTATCAATTTTAGCTTCTGACCTTATTAATTTCTCTTCAATAGAGTCAACTAAAGCAATTTGTTCCATGGACATAGATGATTGTTCTACATGTGCTTTTGATAAGAAACCAAAGATACCTAGTGAAGTAATAAACATTAATAGGCCTACTGCAATTATCAAATAGGTCTTTAACATCCATTTTGTTTCTGTCCAATACTGATGCAGATAAACTACACTAACTAGTTTACCTATCTCAAGTGCTGTACCCATTACAATAATAGGTATCACAGCTGCCGCGAAGATAGTAGCCAATCCATATATTGAATAGTAGGCTGCAATCGCGGATATTGTTAAGGCTACAGGAAGTAGCATCCATTTAATCATAGGGTATTTATAGCACTTATCGCTTTAAAAACACACTCTTAGAGAATTTAAAAAAAAATATTGTGTTAGGTATAATCTATTCGTGATGTTAAAAATTTTTAACATATTTTTTACGACAAAAAGTAAGGAGGGCCACATGGCTAAACGTAAAACTCAAGAGCAAAAAGTAATTGATGCTCTATCTGGAGGAGCTGAATTAACTGCCGCTCAAATGAGAGACAGGTTCAATTTAGTGAACCCAACTGCTGTAGTGACAAACCTAAGACAAAAAGGGTTTGCTATTTATGGCAACAAACCTGCTAAATCTAGCAGAAGCAGAGTAACAAGGTATCGTATGGGTACCCCTACTCGTGCGGTTGTAGCTGCCGGCTACAAAGCAATTGCTCAAGGCTTAGTGTAAGTCTTTAGTTAGCTAACTAAAGGGAGCTTCGGCTCCCTTTTTTTATAGGAGAATGTATGAAAAAAAATTGGTGGGATATAATTATGGATGATAGAGTCAATGCAATTAAAGCTTTGCCTTTTCAAGTTAAGTTTATGTCTATGCAAATCTTAGCTTGGTTATGGTCAGCAGTGTTTGGTATCTACATAATAGAAAGCATATATGCTTTTGGTATATCTGCAGCAGCACATGCTTTATTAATAACAGCAACTGTATTGACTGCAATTTATTTTAGAGAAGTACAAAAAGAAAGAATATCCTCTGCTCTAAGAGGTGAAGGTGGAGAACATGAATAAGAAAAAGAAAAGGAAAGACCCTATGGGTCAAAAAGACTTGATGGGTGAAGACATGTTTGTATTACTGCTTGCTTTAGTCTTTGTTGCTTTGGTAATAACATTCGGAGGCTTAAGTAATGGGTAAACATTTAAAAACTGCTATGGACGTAAGATTCATAAATGAATTAGCCACTGAAGTCTATAAGTTAGACCCAGAAAACGAAAAGCTAAAAGAACTCAGCTCACTCCCAAACTATGAAGGTGGTGAGTTAAAGAAGCATCTGCAAGAAATTAAAAAAAGTAAATAGATGGTATAACTATAATAACATGGTGAGCTACTTTGCTCCAAACAAAACACTCACCTTAATAAACTGATATAAAGGAGAAAGAATATGTCAAAAATAAAAGTAGGAATCATTGGAGTTGGTTCTTGTGCTAAAAGCCTAGTTGAGGGCGTTCAATACTATAACGAAAATCCAGAAGATAAAGTCGGTCTTATGTACCCAGACATTGGTGGGTATGGAACTAAAGATATCGAATTTGTTATGGGTTTTGATATTGATGTTAGAAAAGTAAATAAACCTTTAGCTGAAGCTTTAAGAGCTGCACCTAATTGTTCTATGAATCATGTTAATACAATTCACACAAATGGAGATAGTAATTCAAGTTGTGTAAAATCTAAAGCAATGGTCTATTCTGCACCAGAGCTTGATGGTATCGCACCTCACATGCATGATTACCCAGATGAAGTCACATTTGTAAATGGTGCTATACCAGCAGAATCTTTTGATAGAACTGTAGAGTTAATAAAGTATCATGATGTAGATGTACTTATTAATTATCTGCCTGTAGGTTCTGAAGATGCTACAAAGTATTGGATTGATGTTGCTATTAAAGCTGGTGTAAACTTTGTAAATTGTATACCAACTTTAATTTCTACTGATGATGCTATGGAAACTGAACAAAGGTTTATTGATGCAGGTTTAACAATTGTTGGTAGTGATATGCGTTCAGCATGGGGAGCATCTCGTATGTCAGAAGTATTACAAGGTGCAATGCTTGATTCTGGATTACAAGTCACACAACATATACAAATGAATATGGCAGCTGGTTCTACACAAGGACAAGAAAATATAAGAACAGGTCGTACTGCAAATACAGACTTTTTGAATATGGCTAAACAAGATAGACTACATTCAAAACATGTATCTAAAGAAAATGTTTTAAAAGGTCAGAATATTGTAAGAGATGAATCAACTGCAGGTATGACACTATTTGCTGGTCCATCTTTAACAGTACAGCAAAAACCTGGTGGTGATTACATTCCATCAGATAATAAGATTGCAAACTTTGATATTGTTGCTTATGGATTTGGTGGTGCAAGGTATGAAATGTCTGCTAGATTATCTGTCCAAGACAGTCCAAACTCTGGTGGTGTTGTAGTATCAGCAATTAGGTTTTGTAGAGTAGCAAATGAAATGGGTATTGTTGGTTATCTTAGAGGTCCAAGTGCATGGACACAAAAGTCGCCACCAGTACAGTTAAAAACTGATGTTGCTAAATCTGAATGTGATGCTTTAGCTGAAAGAAAATATACTGAAATGACTAAAGCTCAGACAGTAGATGCAAGACCAAAAGCAAAAGACTTACCACATACATTCCAAGCAGGAAAAACAGACTATGAAAATTAATACATTTGATATTGATGGTGTCATAGACTTTGGTGATACATACACAGGCGTACGTCCATGTGTGAATGACATTATTATTACTGGTAGGTCAGTACATAGTGAAAGAGAAGCTACTGAAAAAATGCTACGTGACCGCGGCATAAATAATATGTTATTTATGAATGACCTGCGAAGAGATGACCCAGAGTATGGCCGTCAAGCTAGTGGTAGATTCAAAGCTAAAATGATTACAATGCTAAAGAAACAGGGTTATGATATTGGTATACACTTTGAAGATGATGAAATACAAATAGATGAAATTAAAAAAGAACATCCTGATTTACATATCGTCCATTTAGTTAGACAAGACGGTATACATCCTTATGAATAGTCTATTAGAAAAAAGAAACGAAAACAACTTTCAAATATTTAACGAGTGGGTAAAAGAGTTCTTTAAAAGAGAATATCTTAGAGACTATGGTGACTTAAATGAGTATACACCTAGCCATGTTGCAATGAGAGAAGAAGTTAAGTATTGGAATCCAAATAGGTCTAAACATGCTGAGGTACATTGGTTAGAAAACTATGTATTTGGTAGAGACGATGTAAGTCTTAGAAACAAGATACTAAATGCTATGGCTGTTAAATTTGTTGGTATGCCAACACTTACACTAGTTGCTAGTGATTCTGCTGACTATCATAACATCATAGACTTTGAGAGATATGAAAATGAAACAGTATATCGTCATAAGATACAAATGAATCTAAATCAAAATAGACATAAACTAGCTGTATGGGGTTCAACACAATTACAAACATCATTACAAACGGCTGCAAGAAACTATTGCAGAGGAAAATATAATGAACCAGATAAGAAGTTTCAATTATCAGATATGATTGATTGGATGTGTCATTTAGATAACTTAGGTCTATCAAGAATTGTAATGGATAAGAATTCTACACTTGGTACTGTATGTGAACACTTAAAAGAACATAGAGGCATTGGTCCATACTTCTCATATCACCCACCATGCAATTTTAGTAGAGCAAATGAATTACCTCATATAGATGAAGATGATGATTATTGTCTTGTTGGTCCTGGTGCAAAGAGAGGTTTAGAGTTTGTATTCCCTGATGTAAAATTTAGCAACAATGATATTATGCAAGAGTATATACTCACTGTAAGAGACCATCAACATGATTTCTTTGAATTTAAAAACGACCAAGAAGAACAGTATTATAGAAATAATTTAGAACGTGGTGGCAATTTAACTACATTTGGTACAGAAATAACTTTCTGTCAGTTTAATGTATTTCTTGGTATAAAAGATAATGCAAGGGCACAAGAAAAGAGAATTGTACCATTAACATTTGATAGTTTTGAAGTGATTGCAGAGAATTTAAAAAAAGAACTTAATAAACCTACATTGGAGGCATTTGTATGTTAGACTTTTTCTTTATATTTTTGATATTGATGGGTTGTTTTGCATTCACAATCTTAGGATTGTCAGGTAAATTCCACTTTGAAAAAAAGAAAAAAGGCAAAGGTGATGGCGGCTGGTAATATACTAAACTGTCCATTTATACCTGTGGCTAAGAGAATAGCATCTCATAGAGGTGCTCAAGGTGTTATGTATGGTGACATGATTAAACAAGCTCATGGCCAATGTGATGTAAATTACGGTGGTGAAATAGAAGACCATAATGATTATGACACAATGTGGGTATATCATGGTAATGATTTTAGCGGTGGACTAAATATGTTTGGTGGTGTATATGGTTTTCCTTATGTAAAAAACACTGTCAACTTTTCACAGTTCAAAGGTAAGATAAAATCTATTGCTATTGATTTTCCACCTTACCATGAATGGATAAAAGATAAATTAGACAAAGCTAAAAAGGACCCACAACCAGAATGGGCTGATGTAGACTTAGATAATTTAGAAAGAATGTTTAATGAAGCTGAAACAGTTGTACATCCTAATCCCACAAACAAATTAGTCATAGGTGATTCACATTCTATTTGTATGTATCGTCCTGGTTGGACTGTAAATAGTGTACCATTTAAAACACTTAATGGTGCTTTGAAAGATGGATTGAAAACATTTATCCCTGAAGGTAATTATAATGAGATTGAATTATACTTTGGCAATATTGATATTAGACATCATATTGTAAGGTTAGATGTAGATGTAAAAGAATTAGCTGATAGATATATTGAACAAGCAAAAGAACTAGATGCTAAGATATATGAATTGTTGCCTATTGAAAATGAATCTAGAAAATTACCACAATCTGGATATTATAAAGGCAAACCATTTTGGGGTACATGGCAAGAAAGAAATGATGCTAGAAATGCTTTCAATGACTATATTGATAGCAAATACGGTATAATTAGATGGACTGATAAATTATTAAATGCTCAGGGCGAACTAGACTTTGCTTGTATGGAAAAACCTAAGTCAATACATTTAAGTAGAGAACACTATCCTTATTGGAATGGTGTAGAACCTGATGCCATGTCACAAAGTTTGGAGAGTTTCTTTGGATAATTTTACTTATGCAAGTATTGTACCTCTTATAGGTGGTGAAACCATAGCAATGGAAAATGTTTTTGGTAAAAGACCAGAACATATTATGAGCTATACAGGCTTCCAAGCTAATGAAGAACATTTACTAAATCACTATAATAATGAAGTTCCATATCATATTTTAGATGAGGGTAATCCTAAACCTAGTAAAGTAAATGTAGTAAATACTGTATGTCCATGTGCAGGTTTATCATCATTGTCACCACAAGCTAGTAGTGAAAATCATAATAATGATTGGATGAAAAAATCTACTGATTATGTTTTAAGTACTTTACAGCCAGATGTTTTATGGGGAGAGAATGCACCAAGGTTAGCATCTAAAATGGGTAAACCAGTAGTAGCTGAATTAAGAAGAATGGCTGATAAGTATGGTTATACATTTAGTATCTATCAAACAAAATCTATATTGCATGGATTAAGTCAAGTTAGAGATAGGACATTTTATTTCTTTTGGAAAGGTGATAAAGTACCTGTAATAGATTGGATAGAAGAACCACATGAAAAAATAGAAGATGCTATACGTAATGTGAAGTTATGTCCTGGTGACCCAATGAGTACTATACTTACAAATGAAAAGAAACCAAGTGATAATCCTTTTTACAAATATTGTTTAGAAGAAATTGAAGGTGGTATTACACATTCAGAGTTTCAAGATAAGATAGAGAAATCTACTAATCCTTTAGACCATATTGAAAGACATACTAACTATAAAGTAGTTGGTGAATGGATGAAGAAGAATGGTTATGATAATGAAGCATCTAAATGTGACCGCATGTATGAGAAGCTAAAGTCAGGTGGTAATATAATGAGGAAGACTACTGAGATACCAAAAGATTATATTGGTGCCTTTGTAGGTCATATGCCAAGTTCACTTACACATCCAGATGAAGATAGATACTTATATGTAAGAGAAGCTTTAGCTATGATGAGAATGCCTGATAACTTTCAGTTATTAAATCCAAAGAGGTCACTAAATCATATATGTCAAAATGTACCAGTCACTACAGCTGAACATGCAGCAAAAGGTGTAAAAGCATTCCTTGAGGGAAGACTAGATAATAGAATGCTTGATACTGATTTCTTATTACAAAACAACAAAGCACAAAAATTAGATTACCAATCTAATACTTCACTGGAGGAGTTCTTTGGCTAAGGTACTGATTACTGGTGGATATGGTTTAGTTGGCCACAGGGTCAGTCTTGAACTGATGAATGAAGGCCATGATGTAGTTATTGTAGATAATAGAAATGACTATGGTATCATACCAAAAGCTGAAATGGATTACACTTTTGAAGCTAGAAAAGTAATTGTTGGTCCAGTAAAATCTTATTCAATAGATATCTGTTCTAGAGATTTTAAAGCTGTAATGGTAAAAGAAAAACCAGAAGTAGTTATTCATTTAGCTTCTTATCCAAGACAAAAGATTGTAAATAAAAATCCGCAATTAGCATCATCAGTTATCATTGGTGGTACAATTAATGTTATTGAATCATGTAAAAAGTTTGGTGTTAAAAGATTATTGTTTGCATCTAGTAGTATGGTATATGGTGAGTTTGATGATGGCATAAAAGAAACTGATATATGTAATCCACAAGGTACTTATGCAATAGCAAAATTAGCCTGTGAAAATCTTATAAAAGATAGTGGACTGGATTATACAATCATAAGACCATCAGCAATATATGGTGAACTTGATGTAAAGGATAGAGTTATTAGTTTATTTTTAATTAAGGCTATGTGTAATGAGACTTTGAAAGTGAATGGTGAAGATGAAAAGTTAGACTTTACATATGTAGGTGACGTGGCTGTAGGTATAAGACAAATTATAGAATCAGATAATACAATTAATAAAACTTACAATCTCACAAAGAGTCATTCAAATACTTTATTTAGGGCAGCACAATTAGCAATTAGTCTAGCACAAAGTGGTTATGTTGAGATAGGACCTAAACATCCTGACTTTCCAAGTCGTGGTTCATTAGATATCACACAAGCAAAGAAAGATTTTGATTTTAGTCCAAAGGTAGATGTTGATGAGGGTTTTTCATTATATTACCATTGGTTAAAAAACAGCAAGTTCTGGTATAACTATATTAGCGAAAGGAGAAAGCTATGAGCAATAATTTAACAGATATGCAAATTGGTAAAGTGGTAGTGTTTGGTCTACCAGGCGCTTTTACACCTACCTGTTCTTCAACACACCTTCCTGGGTTTGAAGAAAAATATGACCAACTTATCGAAGCTGGTGTAAGAGAAGTTTACTGTGTATCAGTAAACGATTCTTTTGTTATGAAAGCCTGGGCAAAAGACCTAGGTGTTAGTAAAGTCAAAATGGTAGCAGATGGAAACCTAGAATTTACTGATAAAATGAATATGCGTGTATCAAAATCTAATTTAGGTTTTGGTGATAGGTCTTGGAGATATGCAGCCATTTTAGAAGATGGTGTTGTCACAAAACTATTTGAAGAGGCTGGTAAAGCTGATAACTTTGAAGGTGACCCATTTGAAGTATCTGATGTAGATACAGTATTGGGTTATTTAAAAGGCGAGTAATGTACGAACCACCTAAGAAAATAGTAATCTACAGTAAACCTAACTGTGGCTACTGTATTTCTGCTAAGAATATGTGTGAATCTAAAGGTATTGAGTATGAATATCTTATGCTAGATGAGGACTATACATTTGAAAAGTTTCAAGAAGAGTTTCCTAGTGCTAGGACCTTTCCACAAATCATCGTTGATGACCGTAAAGTTGGTGGGTTCCACGAACTTCAACAGGTTATTGGTGGCGGTTAATGAATACAATAGAAGCAGCTGATAAAAAATTTAAAAGTTGGGTTGGTGTTAAACACACATCTGAGTGGAAGAACGTAGATAAAGAGTGGATACAACTATATGCTGGTCTCATGGGTGATGACCAACCTATCCATGTTGATGAAACATATGCAAAGGCTACACCTTATGGAGGTATCATTGCACATGGATTTTTAATATTAGGTATGCTACCAGCATTCTCATATGAATTAGTACCACCATTTGCAGGACAAGTATTTGCTATGAATGTAGGTGTTGAGAATCTGAGAAATAGAAACTATGTAAAAGCTGGTACAAATGTAAGAGCACACTTTACTTTAGAATCATATAAGAAAATAGGTAAACGCTTTCGAACTAACATAGGAATCGTAATAGAGATTGAAGGCGAGAAAAAGCCAGCATTGACGTGTAATTGGATAAACATGCACTACTTCGCTTAAATGATTGTAATCACACTAAAACAAAAATCAAACAATCAGTATAATCTATATAGCAAAGGAGATTATATTGTATGCCAAAATACACTAAAGAGAACAAAGCGGAATTAATATACAAGCCATTCCAAAAACTCAAAACAAAAAAAGCTAAAGTCAAATTCTTAGAAGCCTTACTTCAAGAGAGAATTGACCACCCTGAACATTTTCGAGGTTTGAAGATGACTCAGAAGACACTGAAGAATCTCATCAAAACTTGGGAAAACTATAAAAAACCAAAAGAGGGAGATAAGGAATCTCCCACTTTATCAGATATGAAATAAATATGAAAAGAAAGTACGATATGAAAGACATCATCATTATTGGTGTAATAATGTTTACAGTTCTAATTATCCTGTCCACAACGGCAGGTTTGTAATGGATTACTCTGTATACAAAGACGACGTAAAACAGAGAGAAGATATTACAGTAGGAGAACAAAGAGCCTACATCAAGTATCTTAATAGTCATAAACGTAAACACTCCATGAATCGAATGGCTAATAGCCGTGACACCGAGACAGGTAGAGTTTACAAAGCTGAAAGAGCTTGGCTAAGAAACAAGTGGGTTCAAAAAAGAAACCTACAATTTAAAAATTTAAAGCAAGCTCAGCAAAGATGTAATTCTATTACTAGAACACGCACTTATAAAAAGGTAGACAAAAAAGGCGGACATCAAGTCACACTCAGAGAGAAAGCAAACTATCACGGTAGAGGATGTCATGGTTGGGCTTACACTTATGAGATTACACTATGTCCAACAAATGGTTTCAATCTCTATACTCTGATACATGAACTAGCACATGCAGCTGGTGAAATGCATCATGGTAGAGAATTTAGGAATCGTTTACTTAAATTAGTATCAGCCTTTATGGGTCCTGATGCTGCTAAAGAGCTAAAGAAAGAATTCAAAAATCAAAAACTTAAATTAGGAAATCATCCTAAACCATACACTTTTGAACGTTGGTCAGCAGCCAGAGAGAAGATGGCTGCAATGAGAAGTAAGTTATAACTATATAACTTTTTTTTATATAGTTGTAATCACAATGCATAAAAGTGCAAAAACCTTGAAATTATTTTCAATAAAAACCTTTACAATGACCTTGTTTTATGGTAAGATATACATATCATTTAATAAAAAACGAGGTAATATATGACAACAATCTTACAAATAGCTGAATCGCAAGGTACTTTTTCTAAAGTAATGCATTCATTAGAGAACCAATTAGTTGGTATTAA
>MDTD01072380.1_pt1 | contig 15732 bp, 11 predicted proteins | sample 811221 | NCBI WGS metagenome assembly MDTD01 (sample SAMN05326646, study PRJNA326480) | marine metagenome | isolation source: seawater | place: Pacific Ocean: South West | collected 2011
TTGGAAAAACTCACCTTTTAAATTCTATAGGTATGGAATTAGAACAAAAACATAATGTTATGTTCATATCAGCAGAGAGGTTTATGTATCATTTTATAAAATCAATAAAAAAAAATGACATGGTAAATTTTAAAGATTTCTTTAGAAAATCATCTGTTTTTATTATTGATGATATTCAATTTCTTAGAGGTAAAGAAAGTCTTCAAGAGGAGTTTTTTCATACGTTTAACAGTCTAATAGATAAGGGATCTCAGATAATTGTTTCTGCCGATAGGGCACCAACTAAATTAGATAGAGTTCAAGAAAGAATAAAATCAAGACTTTCAGGCGGTCTAATCGTCGATATAGACTCTCCTGATATTGAACTTAAGAACAAGATTATAAGAAGAAGATTGGAAGACATTCAGAATCAGTTCAAAGAAAGCATAATTATAAATGATGAGGTATTAAGCTTTATAGCTCAAGAAAGTAAATCAAATATTAGAGAATTAATAGGAGCTTTAAACAGAGTAATTGCTTTTTCAAGGGTGCATAAAAGAACTTTAAATATAAACGACTGTAAAAGTGTTTTAAAAGACGTTTTCAATCAAACCAAAGTGATCACAGTTGATAAAATACAATCTGTAGTCTCAAATTTTTTCAATATACATTTAAATGAAATGTTGTCTCAAAGGAGGTCAAGACCATTAGCAAGACCAAGACAAATAGCAATGTATTTATCAAAAAAGCTAACTACGAGATCATTACCTGAGATAGGAAGAAGGTTCGCAAATAGAGATCACACTACTGTAATTCATGCTGTTAAAACTATAACAAGAATTATGGAAAAAGATGAAGAAATGAAAAAAAATATTAATCAGATAAAGGGGATGTTGTTTGAGGAATAAGTTTAATGCAATTTACCATAAATAGGGATATACTACTTAAATCACTTAATTATGTACAAGGTATAGTAGAAAAAAAAAATACCTTACCCATATTATCGAATGTTCTAATTAAAGCTGAGAATAAATCTCTTCATATTATAGCCACAGATTTAGATATAGTTTTTTACGATGAAATTTCAGATTTAAAAATTGAAAGAGAAGGGACCACCACCACCACAGCAGCTGTATTGTTTGATATTTTAAGGAAAATATCTCCTTCGTCATCTATAAGCTTCAATCTGGTAAGCTCAAATAAATTAAGTTTGAAAGCAGAAAATTCTGATTTCAATCTTCTATGTTTGCCAGTTGATAATTTTCCAAGTTATAATGATGATTTCAAAAGTATTAAAATTAATATTAATTCAAAAAAACTTCTTTCATTACTTAATAAAACTAAAATAGCTATTTCAAACGATGATACTCGACATTATTTAAATGGAATTTTTCTTCATATTACAGAGTCAAATGGTAAAGTATATCTTAGTGGTGTAGCAACAGATAGCCATAGATTATCTTACAGTAGCACCGAAATTGGTCAGATTGAGGATTTTAACTCGCTCATTTTACCTAAGAAAACTGTTTATCAGTTGTGTTCATTATTATCTGAAATTAATGAAGAAGTAGTGATACAGGTTAGCGAAAATAAAATTAAATTTGAAATCGCAAAAACAAAACTTATTTCAAAAGTTATAGATGGTAAATTTCCCGATTACCAAAAAGTTGTTCCTATCGATAACAAAAAAAATTTAATGGTTTCGTCTAAAGAATTTATTGACTCAATCGAAAGAGTAATTACTGTCTCTTTGGATAAAAAAGAGGGAGTTAAAATGGATATAACAAAAAATAAAGTTAAGCTTTCAGTTAATAGCACTAATTCTGGAGAGGGGAATGAAGACATAGATGCTGATTATCAACATGATGATTTATCGATAAGCTTTAACTCTAAATATTTGATAGATATTGCCTCTGAAATTGAAGATAATAAGTTAAAAATGAATTTAAAAGACTCTTCGTCTCCAGTTTTAATCCAGGACAACTCAGATAAAAATAGTTATTATGTAATAATGCCGATGAAAATTTGAAAAGAAGTATTTTTATATTTTTTTTTTATTTTTAGGCTAAAAGCATTGATAAATAAGGATAATTCGCTGTTATCAATTGGACTGATTTTATAATTTATATAAAAAATGTTATAATGTTTAGTATCTTATTTAAAATTCATGCCTAAAAATAATAACAAATTAACCAATAACTCTTACGAAGCAGACTCAATAAAAGTACTTAAAGGACTGGAAGCAGTTAGGAAAAGACCAGGAATGTATATTGGTGACACTGATGATGGTACAGGATTGCACCATATGGTGTTTGAGGTAGTAGATAATTCTATAGATGAGGCATTAGCTGGATATTGTAAAAAAATTCAAGTTACAATGAATAAAAATAATACAATTACTGTAGAAGATGATGGAAGAGGTATACCAGTTGATTTACACAAAAGTGAAAAAATTTCTGCAGCAGAGGTAATCATGACTCAATTACATGCTGGTGGTAAGTTTGATCATAATTCATACAAAGTATCCGGAGGTTTACATGGAGTAGGGGTTTCAGTAGTTAATGCATTATCTGAGGAATTAGATCTAAATATTTTTAGACAAGGCAAAGAGTATTTTGTTTCTTTTAAAAATGGCAATACCATTAAACCTCTTAAAAAAATTGGAACAACAAAAAAACAAGGTACAAAAATAACTTTTAAACCATCTGGAGAAATATTTTCTGATGTAAAGTTTAGCTCCTCTATTTTACAAAAGAGAATGAGAGAGCTGGCCTTTCTAAATAAAAGTGTCGAAATTTCTCTATTTGATAAAACTGGCACAAAACAAAAGGAATATATTAACAAATATGATGGAGGGGTGTTAGAATTTGTAAGGTTTATAAACAAAAAAAAACCTATACTTGTAAACAAAAATGAAAAAGAGGCTTTTAAAAAACCAATTTTTATATCGGGTGAAAAAAATAATATTAAAATAGAATGTTCCTTAGAATGGAATGCTGGTTATTCAGAAGAAGTTTTGGCTTTCACAAATAACATTCCGCAAAGAGATGGCGGTACACATCTACTAGGCTTTAGAAGTGCGTTAACAAGAGTTATCAATAAGTATTCAAGCGATAATAATAAAAAAAATAAACTTACTTTGTCTGGAGAAGATATAAAAGAAGGATTAACTGCTGTACTGTCAATCAAAATGCCAGATCCAAAATTTTCATCACAAACAAAAGATAAACTCGTATCTTCAGAAGTTAGATTAATTGTAGAAACTATAATTAGTGAAAAAATTTCAACATGGTTTGACCAAAATCGATCAGTCGCAAAAACTGTTTTAGAAAAAATAACTCAGGCGGCTGTAGCAAGAGACGTTGCGAGAAAAGCTAGAGATAGCGTAAGGAGAAAAGGTGCTTTTGAATTATCCGGTTTACCTGGCAAATTGGCAGACTGTCAGATTTCAAAAAGAGAAGGAACAGAGTTATATATTGTTGAGGGAGATTCAGCTGGTGGTTCAGCTAAGCAAGGTAGAAATAGGGAGTTTCAAGCTGTACTTCCATTGAGGGGTAAAATTTTAAATACATTCATCAGTTCAAATGGAAAAAACGGGATCAACGGAGATTACGCAACTAAGGCTTTATCTAAAATGATGTCCTCTAATGAAATAGTCACATTAATAAACGCTTTAGGCACAGGCTCTAAAGATTTTAAATTAGAAAATTTAAGATATGATAAAATTATCATAATGACTGATGCTGATGTAGATGGTTCACATATTAGAACCCTATTATTAACATTTTTTAATAATCATCCATTTAATCAATTAATTGAAAGTGGTCATTTATATTTAGCTCAACCTCCGCTGTTTAAGATATCCAAAGGTAACAAAAGCACATATTTAAAGGATGAAAAAGATTTGGAAAAACATATTCTAAATTCTAATGGTTTAAAAATAAAAAAAAATGGAAAAGATTACGAAAAAATCTTAGAGGAAAGCAAGCAAAAGATGGCAATTCAAAGATTCAAAGGCTTAGGGGAGATGAATCCCGAGGAGCTTTGGGAAACAACTTTAAATCCAGATAACCGGACTTTGCTACAAGTTCAATATTCAAAAGGAACAAAAGAAAAATCAAAAGAAGATCAAAAAATTATAGAAATTTTGATGGGAGATGAAGTTGCTCCAAGAAAAGACTTTATTACAAGTAAAGCATTAGACGTTAAAAATTTAGATATCTAGAATATTCATGAATTTTTCTACTCTTTTTAGAATAGGGGAAAATCTTAATTTAGATAGAAAAACTCTAATCATTTTAAGGTGGATAGCAATTATTGGGCAATTAAGTGCCGTCTCAGTCGTATACTATTATTTAAGATTAGATTTTCCAATTAGATTTGCTTTCTTAATAATTTTTTTTGGCCTGCTCACAAATTTATTTTTACAATTTAAAATAAAAAGTGTTCAAATTAAAGATATTCACGCTAGTATTTTTTTAATTTATGATTTAATTCAGCTCAGCTTACTACTTTATTTGACTGGCGGAATTTCAAATCCATTTTCCATTTTAATGATAGTGCCGGCAATTGTTTCATCCACTTTTTTAAGTATGGGGACTACTATAATGTTAGGACTACTTACGATTTTTTTTCTATTTTTACTTACAGTTTTTCATTATCCTTTACCCGGCATACACGAAGAAGCTGAAACTTTTCCAAAATTATATTTAAGTGGATATTTTATTGCAATTATTATCGGCCTAATATTTCTTTGCTATTTTGGTATAAGATTTGCAGGTGAAATAAAGAAACGTTCAGAGGCTTTTAAAAAATTACAAGAAATTCTCTCAAAAGAATATGAACTCGAATCCCTTGGTGGCCAAGCTGCGGCTGCTGCCCATTCGCTTGGTACACCTTTAGCCACAATATCAGTTGTAGCGAGAGAGTTAAGGAAGGAGATTGGAGAAAGATCAAAACATACAAAGGATATTGATCTGTTAATAAGTCAAACTAAAAGATGTAGTGAAATTTTAAAAAAGATATCAGAAAAAAAAATCATCGAAGATAAATTTATTAGTGCAACTACTATAGAGGTTATTTTAGAGGAAATTGTGAAATCGTTTACTCTTTCATCAAATAAACCAATTAATCTTGTGACAGATAAAGACAAAAACAAGATAGTCATAAAAAGAACACCAGAAATTGTTTATGGACTAAGAAACTTCATAGGTAATGCGATTAAATTTTCAAAAGATAGCATTTCGGTTCAAGTAGAAAGCACGGAGGATTATGTTGATATCATGATTGATGATGATGGGGATGGATTTCCAGAGGACTTAATAAATGTCTTAGGTGAACCTTACATTAGCTCAAGATACTCAAAGAACGAGAATAAATCAGGCTTAGGGCTTGGTACTTTTTTAGGAAAAACACTTCTTAACAGAAAAAATGCTAAAGTTACTTTCAATAATAATAGTGTTTTAGGCGGAGCTAGAGTTGTAGTAAACTGGAGAATAAAAGATTTAATTAGTAACGCTTAAACTCGAATACATATGATAATAATTTGTAACTTAATTTTGCAACTAAAAAGTTATATGAATCGAAATATTTTATTGGTGATAACTCATTAATATCTGCGCCAACAACTTTTGAATTTTTACATATTAATTTTAGCATTTTCATTGTTTCATCCCAAAACAATCCACCAGGTTCAGGAGTACCTGTTGCTGGCATAATACTTGAGTCTAAACTGTCCACATCAAAAGTTATATAAACATTCTTCCTGTAAATAAGATTACTTAATGACTTTAAATTCCATTTTGCTTTATCTTTGGCCCAAAATATAGAAATTCTCTTTTTATTTTTTTTATAATATTTCATTTCCTCTTCAGACAAATTTCTTATACCAAGTGATACTACTTTAATATTTTTATGATCGAGACATCTTTTAATTGCACAAGCGTGTGAATTGATATCACCATTATACTCTTGTCTTAAATCAGCATGTGCATCAAAATGAACTATGACTAGTTCCTTAAATTTTTTTGCAAAAGGTCTAATAGCTCCGGGTGTGAGAGAATGCTCCCCTCCAAGCACTAAAGGAAATTTATTATTATAAATAATTTTGGAATTTATCTCGGAAATTTGTTTTAATGCTGCATTTAAACTCTTTTTTATCTTAAACGGTTTAAGAGTTTTAATTCCAATTTTTTTGTATGGTTCAATTTCAAGTTCTTCATCGTAAAGCTCAACTTGGTGAGATGCTTTTATAATTGCATCTGGCCCTTTTTGTGTTCCACGACCATAACTTACAGTTTTTTCTAGCCCAAATGGAATAACAATGACTTTATCTTTAACATTATATGATGCTTCGTACCCTAAGAAACCTTTTTTCTTGTTTAAGAATTTCATTTATTTGAATAATTTTGAGAATTGTCTTCTTTTACGATTTTTCCAGTTTTTTCTATGATAGGCATCACTAACAATTAGTGGCAAGACAGAAGTTGCTTCTGCGTAAACCATTTGTTCTTTTTCTAAATCAACTTTTCCCCAGGAACTAGCCTCCTTCAAAGTTGAGCTACTGCATGCCCCATCTCTTGTATCTGCTACTGTGATTTGAATAGCATACTTGTGCATATCAACTTTTTTGTTTAAAAGCTCTGCACAAACCACAGTATCTTGTACAAAGTTCTTTGGCACACCTCCCCCGATCATAAATAATCCAGATTGTTTTGATTGTATTTTGATTTCAGTCAACTCTCTGAACTCTCTTATAGAGTCTATAGTTATATGTTTCTCAGGGTTCTGTTCTTGATGCATAACTAAACCAAAACCCGCTGAACTATCCGTGAAAGCAGGACAGAAAATTGGTACATCATTATCGTAAGCCAGTTCAATCAAAGAGCCCTTTTTTTTGCCTTTAACTTTCAAATATTTGCCAAGTTCTCGTATAAACTCTCTTGAAGTGTAAGATTTAACATTTAGCGAATTTGCGATTTCACAAATAGCTTTATCACAAGCTTGTAATTCTTCTTCGTCAATATACGTGTCGTAAATTCTATCTATGTAATTCTCCCTAAGTTCTTTATCACTTTGAAACTGAGAACCTTTATAATGTCTAAAACCAAGCGCTTCAAAAAAATCCATGTCAATAATAGATGCTCCTGTAGCAATAATAGCATCTACCATATTAAATTTAACTAAATCAGAATAAATTTTCATACAACCTGCAGCTGAAGTAGATCCCGCTATTGTTAAAAATATTGTACAGTTTTTATCTTCAATCATCTCATTGAAAATTTTTGCAGCGTTAGCAGTATCTCTCGATGTAAAAGACATTCGAGACATTGATTCAACAATTTTTCTAGAGTCAAAAGAGGTGATATCTATGTGATCTATTGGAGTTTCTAAGAGTCTTTTCTTATTATGTCCGATACTTGGACTACTTTTTTTATTCATTAAGCTACGAGGTAACCTAATTTGCTAGATTGATCATACATTGACATTATTGGGTTATCTGCAAGTTGCACTATCTGATTAGAGTAAAATCCATTAAATTTTGTTCTAAATGTCAAACCGTAAGAACCTAATTGACCTAACTCAATATAGTCTCCCTCTTTTATATTATTTGGTAATAAAAACGGTCCTTTCATATAGTCTAAGCTATCACAAGTTGGGCCATAAAAATTAAAAGAGGTAATTTTTTTTGATTGAACTCTACCAGATGAAATCATCTTAGAAGGAAGGATAAAATTTGGCACTCCCGCATCAAACAAAGACCCATATGTTCCATCATTTATATATAATTTATTTTTTTTTCTTAAATTTACTCTTACAATTGTTGAACCGCTCTCCGCAACAATAGCACGACCTGGTTCGCAAATAATTTTAGGCAGTTTTTCTAATTTAAGATTTTTTAGGCTATTTTTTATTTCTAGAATATAATTTTCTAGTGGCTCAGGCTTTAGATCAGGATAAATAGATGGAAAGCCACCACCAATATTAATTACATCAGGTATTATTTTTGTTTTTTTTATGATATTTTTTATTTCATTTATACCTTTAGAAAAAGATATTTTGTGCATACATTGTGAACCAACATGAAAGCTTATACCAATTTTTTTTGCGTGTTGTTTACATAATCTTACTAAGCCAAGTGCTTCACTAGGTAATGCACCAAATTTACGCGATAAATCAAATTCAGCATGTTCATTTGATATCGCTATTCTGATATATAAACTTAAATCTTTTGGATAATTAGTTGATTCCAGTATTTTAAGTAGTTCCTCTCTTGTATCCAAAGAAAAATCTCTTACGCCATAATCTCGATACGCAGCACTTATATCTTCCTTTGCTTTAATCGTATGCATAAAAAACATTTTTGCATCCGGATATAATTTGTGAATTAATTTTATCTCATTTATGGATGCCACATCGAAGTTTTTAATACCATTTTTAAAAATGTTATCTAAAACAAACCGGTTAGAATTGGTTTTGACGGCATACAGAACTTCTCCAGGGAAATTATTTTTAAAAAAATCTACTGATTTTTTTATTGATCCCGGCCTGATGCAGTATACAGGATTAACCGGATTTAAAGTTTTTATTAACTCTTCAACGCTTTTAAATTTTTGCATCTCATGTGTCCCCCGTTAGTTTTACACAAAAAGGTTTCTAAAAAATTTGTAAAAAACCTTTGTAAATTTCCTCAATAAGGTTTTTTTTTCTTTGTGTAAAGAAAAAAAAAACACTATCAACGGGGTTGAAGTAGCAAATATGTTGACTATATTAATAGTATGAGAGGCTCAAATGAACAGCTACCGCAACTGAAATTATCCGACTTTGAGGATAAAACTCTATTAATAGTTGATGATGATGACCCTTTAAGGGGCAGATTATCAAGAGCAATGGAGAAAAAGGGCTTTATCGTCAAAGAGGCCAAATCACTGGCCGAAAGCCTTAAAATAGTCAAGAATACCCCCCCAAATTTTGCTGTTATTGATCTGAGGTTGGAGGATGGAAATGGTCTGGATGTTGTTAAAGAACTCTCTAAATCGAAAAAAGACAGCCGAATAGTGATGTTAACGGGATACGGGAACTTGCCTACCGCAGTTGCTGCAGTAAAGGCAGGAGCTATCGATTATATCGCTAAGCCAGTTGATGCAGATGATGTAGAAGCCGCTTTGCTTGCTAACCCTAATTCAAAGGCAAAACCTCCAGAAAATCCAATGTCCGCTGATAGGGTGAAATGGGAGCATATTCATAGAGTATTTGAACTTTGTAACAAAAATGTATCTGAAACAGCAAGAAGATTGAAGATGCATAGAAGAACACTGCAACGAATTCTTTCGAAAAGATCGCCTAGATAAATTTTCTAATTTTAATTATTTTTGGAAGTATTAAAGATAGTAAAGTTACTTTAAATAATTCAGCTAATAGAAAAGGTTTAACCCCCAAATCAAAAATTGGCTTGTCCCATCCTAAAAATGCCCCTAACCATAGCACTCCTGACAAGTATATAAAACTTGTAGCAAAAATTATTTTCATAAAATTAGTAAAAATATTCTTACTATAATTTATGTAACCTGAGAAAAACGCTGCTAAAATAAAACCAATTAAATACCCCATTGTTGGACCCGTAAAATAAGCAATTCCAACTCCTTTTTCTGGTGTTCCAGAAAAAACAGGTAAGCCTATAATTCCTTCAAACAAGTATAAAACTATAGTAACCACCCCAAGCTTCCAACCGAAAACTACTCCAATAAATAAAACAACGAATGTTTGCATTGTCATAGGAACAGGATAGAAAGGTAATTTTATTTTAGCTGAAATAGCTAATATAATGGTCCCAATAAAAGCAAAAAATGTATATTTGATAATTTTTGCTGTATCAATTTTTTTTACTAATTCCATACCTTATATTACTTTTTTTTTTCAAATAATCTAGTTTTTTGTTAATTGTAGAAACACATCTTCTAAATCACCGTCATCTGTTGCTATATCCATTACTTGTAGGCCAATGTCATTGAAATATTTGATGATTTCAGGAAATTTATTCAATTTTTTTTCGTATTTAGCTATTATTATATAATTTGATAAAATTTTAAATTCCACATCTTTAAGCTTAATATTACTATTATCTTGTAAGTTTTTAATTTTGAACTCTATTTTTTTAAATTGAATTTTTTCTAACAGTTTTTTAGTAGTATCTAAAGCCACTAAATTTCCTTTATCAATAATTGCTATTCTATTGCACATTTTTTGGGCCTCAAGAAGATAGTGAGTCGTTAGTATTATTGTTACTCCAGCCTTATTAAGTTCACGCACATTTGACCACAAATTTTCCCTCAATTCTACATCTACACCAGCGGTGGGTTCATCAAGAACAACAATGGGTGGCTGATGAACAAGGGCTTTTGCTATTAGTAATCTTCTTTTCATTCCTCCTGATAAATTTCTTGAATAGGAATTTGCTTGTTTTTCAAGTGAAACAATTTTAAGTATGATATCTGTTATTCTTTGATTTTTTGTGACACCGTATAAACCTGATTGTAATTCAAGTAACTGTCTTGGACTAAAAAAAGGATCAAGGTTTATTTCCTGGGGAACAATGCCTATTGAGGCTTTAACTTGACGAGGATTTTTGTCTAGATCGAAACCCCAAACAATCACTTTACCTTTAGTTTTTATTACAGTGCCAGCCAGAATGTTTAAGAAAGTTGTTTTGCCAGCACCATTAGGTCCAAGTAGACCAAACACGTCCCCTTGATTTACCTCAAAGTTTACGTCATTAAGGGCTTTCACAAATTTTTTTTCTTTATTATCGGAGTAATGTTTTGTCAGGTTTTCAACAGATAGTACAGTTTTGGACATAGTTTATTTATATCACGATAAATATTAAGGTATTATAAATTATGAGCAATATTAAAAAAGATGACCACTATTACTTAATAGACGGCTCAGGTTATATTTTTCGGGCGTATTATGCGTTACCACCACTATCAAGAAAAAGCGATGGTTTACCCACAGGCGCTGTTAGTGGTTTCTGCTCTATGCTTTTTAAACTTTTGGAAGAGGCAAGATCAGATGATACCAAAAATAAACCTACGCATTTTGCAGTGATATTTGACTCGGCCAGGAAAAATTTCCGAAATGAAATTTATAAAGAATATAAAGCTAACAGATCAGAAGCTCCAGAGGATTTAGCTCCACAATTCGAATATATTAGAAAATCAGTTGAGGCTTTTAATTTACCTTCAATTGAACAGTTAAATTATGAAGCAGATGATTTAATCGCAACATACGCCAAACAAATTACTGATGCTGGTGCAAAAGTTACTATCATCTCCTCAGACAAGGATTTGATGCAATTAGTCTCAAAAAAAATTAGATTATTTGATCCAATGAAAAGTAAAGTTATCGGGGAAAAAGAAGTTTTCGAAAAATTTGGAGTTAAACCTGACCAAGTAATTGATGTGCAATCATTAGCAGGTGACTCATCTGACAACATTCCAGGCGTTCCAGGAATTGGCATTAAAACAGCATCTGAATTAATAATTAAATATAAAAATTTAAATAATTTATTAAGCAAGGCCTCTGAAATTCCTCAAAATAAAAGAAGAGAGACGTTAATTTTGAATAAAGATAAAGCGATATTAAGTAAACGTCTTGTTACACTTAAAAACGATGTTCCAGTGAAAGATGACCCTAATAAATTTAGAATTAAAGAAATAGATAAAGATAAACTCTATAATTTTTTAAGAGAAATGGAGTTTAATAGATTGTTAAGTCAAGCAATAAGTTTTTATGGTGAACCAACTAAAAAAGATTTCATTCAAGAATTTAAAAAGAAAGAAACTAAAATTAATACCAAACTTTACAAAAAAATTCTCAGCGAAAAAGATCTAAATAAATTATTAAATGAACTTCATAAGCAAGATATTATTTCTGTAGATACTGAAACATCATCGCTTGATCCTCAAAAAGCTGAACTTATTGGGGTATCAATAAGTTATAGACCTAATTTTGCTTTTTACATTCCTGTAAAGCATCATAAAGTCGCTACTCTAAAGATAGATTTAGTTGTTAATAAATTAAAACCAATCTTGGAGGATACAAGTATTAAAAAGGTTGGTCAAAACATAAAATATGATTTAATTATTTTAAAAAAATATGGAATAGAATTAAATTCTATTGAAGATACAATGTTACTATCCTACACTTTAGACGCAGGAAATAATCGACATAATATGGATACTCTTTCCGAGTTACACCTAGGACATAAAACAATTTCATATAAAGATTTGGTTGGATCTGGAAAAAGTCAACTGAAATTTTCTGAAGTAGATTTGGATAAAGCTACTGAATATGCCGCGGAGGATGCTGATGTAACACTAAGATTATACCAAATACTTAAAGAACGAGTCACACGCGAGAAACTAAATAGTATTTATGAAATATTTGAAAAGCCAATGATATCAATTTTATCAAAACTAGAAACAAACGGGATAAAAGTTGACAATAGTTACTTAAAATCTCTATCAAAAAAATTTGAAAAAAGACTAGAAAACATTGAAAAAGAAATTTACAAAATTTCGGGTAAAAACTTTAATATAGGATCACCAAAACAATTGGGTGAGATTATATATAATGATCTTAAAATAGCTAAATTAAAGAAAACAAAAAAAGGTAGTCTCGCTACTAGTGCAAAAATTTTAGAGGATCTAGCTTCAGCTGGACACAAATTCCCTAATTTAGTTTTAGAATGGAGACAGGTTTCAAAGTTAAAAAGCACCTATACTGACGCTCTTCAAGATCATATTAATGAAAAAACTAGAAGAGTTCATACTTCATTTCTTTTGGCTGCTACTAATACCGGTAGGTTAGCCTCTAGTGATCCAAATTTACAAAATATTCCGATAAAATCAATAGATGGTAAAGAAATAAGAAAAGCATTTATAGCTGAAAAAAATAGTGTTCTAATTTCTGCTGATTACAATCAAATAGAAATGAGAATATTAGCGGATATGGCTGATGTTAAAGAACTAAAAAAAGCTTTTAAAAATAATCTCGATATTCACAATTTAACTGCAAGTCAGGTATTTAACTTACCAATAGACAAAATATCGGAAAACTTTAGAAGAAAAGCTAAAGCAATAAATTTTGGGATAATTTATGGGATTACGCAGTACGGGTTAGCTAAACAAATATCAGTTTCAAATGATGAAGCTCAAGAGTTTATAAATTCTTATTTTAAGAAGTTTCCAGAAATAAAAGATTATATGAATACAACTATAAAAAGTTGTAGAAAACAAGGCTATGTTGAAAATATTTTCGGGAGAAGAATACATTTAAGAGGTATTAATGATAAAAATTTCAGCGTTCGAAGCTTTCAAGAGAGAGCCGCGATTAATGCACCAATTCAAGGGTCTGCTGCTGATATAATAAGGCTAGCGATGATAGAAATAGATAAAAAATTAGAAAAAAAAAGATCTGCTAAAATGCTTCTCCAAATTCACGATGAACTTATTTTGGAGTGTCAAAAACAAGAAGAAAATATTGTTAAAAAACTTATAAAAGACGCTATGGTATCTGTCTCAAGTTCTGATCATCATATGTTTTCAATTCCATTGGAAGTTAATATTAATTCAGGTTATAATTGGGGCGAGGCTCATTAGTAAAGCGCCTAAATTTTGACAATTAAATTTTTAGAATAAAAATATGAAACAAACTATTGCTTTGGTAGATGATGATAGAAACCTGCTTACTGGTATTAGTATGGCACTTGAGAGAGAAGGTTTCAAAGTCCAAACTTATATTGATGGGGAGTCAGCCTTAATCGGTTTAACAAGAAATGTACCTGATCTTGCAGTAATTGATATAAAAATGCCAAGAATGGATGGAGAAGAGCTTTTTAAAAAATTGAGAAAAAAAATTTCTATTCCAATAATTTTTTTAACATCAAAAGATGAAGAAGTCGATGAATTGCTCGGTTTAAAACTTGGAGCTGATGATTTTGTTAAAAAATCAGGTGGTTTTTCTATGAAGGTTCTAATTGAAAGAATACGAGTGCAATTAAGAAAAAAAAATGAAGTAATAGATGAAACTAAAAATGTAATTTCGCATGGAAAGCTTAAGCTTGATCCTTCTCAGCTTGAGTGTGAGTGGAATGGCAAGTCATTACCTGATAAACTTACAACTACTGAATTTTTGATCGTTAAAGAGTTAGCCAAAAGACCAGGAGTTATCAAAGAGAGATCTCACCTAATGGATATTGCTTACAAGGAAAATACAGAAATCGAAGATAGAACTATCGATAGTCATGTAAAAAGAATTAGAAAAAAATTTAAAAAAGTTGACGAAAAATTTTCTGCTATAGAAACAAGATATGGCAGTGGTTACAGGTGGAATGTTACTTAATGGTATCCAAAAAGTCAGTATCGATTTTAAAAAAATTCTTGGTATTTAATTTTTTAGTCTTCTCAATTTTAGGTTTATTTACAATTATATATCTCAAAGCGGTACAACCAAATCTGGTAAAAAAAAGAAGTGAAAATCATTTTACAATTATTAAAAATACCAACGATCATTTGACAAGATTAGGAATTCAATTTGAAAATGAAAGTATAAATAAATTTCTTTTATCAACTCGATTTCTGTTTCAAAGCTTAGACAGAGTGAGGTTTTATTCAAAAGATGGAAACTTGATAGCTGACACAAATATTCTTGATCTTGATCAAAGTGTATTTAGAAGATCAGATCAAATAATCGAGGAAAATATTGGTGAAAATAAAACTAAAGAAAGTCTAAAAGAGACTAAATTAGAAAAAAAAAATAAAAATATTATAAAAAATTATATTACTAAGGAATTTCAAGGTAAGCCTATTGTTTTCGAAGATTTTAATAATAATAGTTTTTTTATTAATACTTTAAATGCAGTTACTGAAACAGAAGATAGAGTAGGTTTTATTGTTGTCACAGAAGAAGCGAATGATATTTTAGTTGCTGTCAAAGAGAGAAAGTATTTTGTTATTAGGACTGTTCTCGCAGTTGCCTTAGTAATTTTGATATTTTCACTTTTTCTAAACAAATATATTTTAAAGCCAATTGATTTACTTGTAAAATTTACTGAGTCGATAAAAGGAAAATCAAATTCAAAAATTGACATTAAACGTTTAATCGTGAGAAGTGATGAAGTTGGCAAATTAACAAAATCAATCGATGAGATGACTTCTGAGCTTCAAAAAAGAGCAAATAGAGCCGAAACTTTTTCAACAGATTTAACTCACGAGATCAGAAACCCACTGGCATCATTAAAAGGCGCCTCAGAAATATTAGATAAAACATCTGATGTTTCAGAAAGAGAAAAATTACTAAAAATAATCGATCATGATGTAGAAAGAATAGAAAGACTTATAACAGATTACTCACAAATGCTCAAAGATGAAGCTTCTTTATCTAGAGAGAAAATGAGCAAAATAGATTTAATCGAAATTATCAGTAATGTAGTGGAAGATTTTAAACAAGATCTGAAAAACCAAAATAAAAATATTGAAATTAAAATAAAAGAAAAAATAAGTTCAAAAAGTGGTAAATATATATTAGGAATTGAAAATAGATTAGAACAGGTAATAGCAAACTTATTAGACAATTCTATATCTTTCAGTCAGGATAATCAAAAAATTGAAATAAGTATCGAGGAAACAACAAAAAATCTTGTAATGAAAATTAAAGATGAAGGCCCAGGTTTTTCTGAAACCTCTCCTCAAAAAA
>MDTD01042664.1_pt1 | contig 15731 bp, 10 predicted proteins | sample 811221 | NCBI WGS metagenome assembly MDTD01 (sample SAMN05326646, study PRJNA326480) | marine metagenome | isolation source: seawater | place: Pacific Ocean: South West | collected 2011
GGGGAGTAACCGCTGCTTGCGTCTACATAGCGGCTAGAGAGGCAAAGATCCCCAGGAAGATCGAGGATATCGGGGAGGCCTTCGACATGATCTCTGAAGTAGAGGTGAAGGAGCTCAAGAGGACGATTAGGCTGGTCGCTAGGAACCTGGGGACCCACCACATCACAGGACCTGAAGAATACTTCGAGAAGTTTCACTCCGATTTGGGACTCCCACCTTCGGTTCTAGGAGAAGCCAGATTGCTTTGGGGGGAAGTAAAGGATAATCTTTGTTGGCAGGGCAAAAAGCCTTCAGGGATAGCGGGAGTTATACTCTACTTTGCCTCACAGAATAGCACTTCTACTAGGACTCAGAGTGAGGTTTGCAAAGTCTCTGGAATCAGTGAAGTGACCCTTAGAGGGCTCCTCAAAATTTTGAATAGAGTAGTCAAATAAGACTAGTAACGATACTCGTCATTCTTGAAGGGACCGTCTATTGGGACGTTAATGTAGTCAGCCTGTTCCAAGCTTAGAGTTGTCAGTTTAGCACCAATCTTTGCCAGATGCAAGCGAGCAACCTCCTCATCCAAGTGCTTCGGTAGAGTGTACAACTTATTCTCGTAACGTTCTTTGTTCTTCCACAGGTCTATCTGTGCAAGTGTCTGGTTGGCGAAACTGTTGGACATCACGAAACTTGGGTGACCAGTGGCGCATCCGAGATTGACTAGCCGGCCTGCAGCCAGAATGAAGATGCTATTTCCTGATTGAAATGTGTACCTGTCTACCTGTGGCTTGATGTTGACCCTGGTTGCTGAACTTGAGTCCAGACGATCTACCTGAATTTCGTTGTCGAAGTGCCCTATATTGCAAACTATCGCCTGATCCTTCATCATCTCCATGTGTTCTAAGGTGATTATATCCTTGTTGCCTGTGGCTGTAACATAAATATCGGCTGATCCCAGTGTCTCCTCGATTGTTAGAACATTAAATCCCTCCATGGAGGCTTGGAGAGCACAAATTGGATCTATCTCTGTGACTATTACCTTTGCACCCTGAGACTTCAAAGCCTGCGCCGATCCCTTTCCAACATCCCCGTAGCCACAAACAACGGCAGTCTTTCCAGCTATCATAACGTCAGTGGCCCTTTTTATTCCGTCTATTAGTGACTCTCTGCACCCATACAAGTTGTCAAACTTAGATTTGGTAACTGAATCATTCACGTTAATTGCTGGGAATAGAAGAGTTCCTGATTCAACCATCTGCTGGAGCCGGAGGACCCCAGTAGTAGTCTCTTCTGAGACGCCCATGCACCCTTCTACAACTCCGGACCAGAAATTAGGAGATTCTGAATGTACTCTCTTTAGGAGATCTTTGATGCATTGTTCTTCGTGATTTTCTGAAGTAGTATTTACCCAGTCACTACCATTTTCAAGCTCGAATCCCTTATGGATTAGAAGTGTGGCATCTCCGCCGTCATCGACAATTAGCTGTGGACCATTGCCCTGCTCATGACTCAGCGCTAGCATGGTACAATCCCAGTATTCTTCTAGCGACATTCCCTTCCAAGCAAAAACAGGAGTCCCGGACGAGGCTATAGCTGCTGCGGCATGATCTTGCGTAGAAAAGATGTTACAGCTAGCCCATCGAACCTTGGCGCCCAAATCAACCAAAGTCTCAATCAGAACTGCAGTCTGAATCGTCATGTGTAGAGAACCTGTGATTCTAACTCCCTCAAGTGGAGACTCAGAGGAGTACTTTTCACGTATTGCCATTAATCCAGGCATCTCATGTTCAGCGATTTCTATCTCCTTTCTTCCGAATTGAGATAGTTTTTCATCGGCAACAATGAAATCTTTCCCTGACTTTATCCTGCCTTCTATTATTTGCATAAAACAACCCCTGATAATCAGCAATATGAAAGTTTGTTATTATGATTCGAAACCAGAAAACAATACTAAGACATCGAGATATGCCAAATATCCGTGAATTAAGTTATATCCTAAATTAATCGCGCTTCAAAAAAACCGGGGGGAATCAATGCCGGAACTAATAATTCTCTTGCCGACAAAAAATGAAGAGTCGGGGATAGGGGAGGTCATCGACCGAATTCCAAGAAATGACATTAGGGAGCTTGGATTTAATTTACGCGTGGTGGTCATCGATGGAGCAAGTACGGATTCTACATGCGAAATAGCGATAGCCAAGGGGGCAGAGGTCATTCGTCAGAAGAGCGCTCCCGGCAAGGGGTGGGGTTTCAGAGAGGCTGTTCAGGTAATCTTCAACGGGAAAGATACTGGTGATGATCTGTTGATAATGTTGGATTCGGATGCGACGTACTACCCAGAAGATATCCCACGTTTCATTGTCGAATTGCGAAACTACGACGTTGTTTGGGGTAGTAGACTGAGAGGGGATATCGAGGAAGGTGCAATGAGTAGCACTAATTTGATGGGGAATAAAATCCTGAGTTTTGCAGCAAGTTTGCTTTTTATGAGACGAACTACGGATCTCTGTACTGGATTCTGGGGTTTTCGTGCTGGTTCCCTCACGGAATTGCCACTATCTGCTAAAGGATTCAATCTTGAAGCAGAGTTGTTTAGTTCTGTAAACAAGTTCCAGATGAAGACAAAAGAAATACCAATAAACTACGCAAATAGAGAGGGAGAATCGAGTCTGAAATGGTATGTAGACGGGCCGAGGATACTCCTGACATCAATCAAGAAAAGATTCGAATACAGGAAAAAACCTATTCATGATTTTTTGTATGTTTCTTGTTTCGCTATTCTAATATTGTCTGTATTATGAATTCTTGTCGAATTCAGCGAGTATGTCCCTGACTGCAGAAACCTGCTGCCACTGGTGGAGAGAACGCCCGCTCAGAATCAGGATTTGGGCCTTGAAAAGTGTAATCATGAAATTGAAAAATGTAATTGATAACCTGCTTCCAGGGAGGGGTATTCCTAAGATTCCAGTACACAATAGCAGCATCACAAGAAGGTCGGAAATGAAAATCATTTTATTTACACTAGATAATGATGTAATGGAGTTGTATTGGAAGCCGAACTCGTTAATCGATATTAGAATATGAGAAAATCCAGCTATGAACCCAATTACCATTGCAATAGGGAGAACTATGTGGAGTGCGAATTCAAGTGCCATCACCTTTCGGAAGTTCCCGAATTTTCGATGAATAATCATATCACGATTTCTCCAGAAGTGCCTGACTAAACCCTGTGCCCTTCTGACCTTCTGTATATTTGAGGCCCTACTATCAGGAGGAGCCATTTCATAGAATGTGATTTCGGGGTCGTAGATTGCACGAAATCCCGACCTGATCGCTGAAACAGCCATCTGAGAGTCATCTGCATTCGAATTTTCAACGAGTTTGTGGTTCGAAATCGCCCTTCTTCTATAGGCAGCGCATTCGCCGTGAAAAATGGGGGTAGAGGAAAACCTAGATTCTGCTATCCTCATTCTTGAAAAGAAGTCACGATAGCTGCCCTCCTGCGCTGATTTTCTGTTTTGATCCAGGTTCAGCAGTATCTGCCTACCAGTTATCGCCCCGATCGACTCGTCCCCAAACCTATTGGCAATCATCAACAGTACACCCTGTGCCAGACGGCAGTCTACATCGCTCATCATTAGAATTTCAGATTCATCATCTGCTTCACTAAATGCCCTATTGATACTGTAAGACTTGCCTTTTCTACTATCTTCTTGGATTATCTTATACTTTTTCCCTAATTCAAACCCCTTCTCAGATATCCAATTTCTTACGATACTAACCGTTGAGTCCGAAGAGGCTGAATCAATTATTATGACTTCCAGTAAATCATCTGGATAATCTTGTGATTCTACATCATCCAACTTGGCCGCAATTACCTTTTCCTCATTCCAGGTTGGAAGGATGATTGAGATCCTCGGGAGATTCCTTCGATCCAACTTAATCGGTTTTGATAGTTCATTCCTGGACCATAGACTTGATAGAATAACGGATAGAATTAGGATTAGGATTAGAATGGCAGCAGAAGAAAGTTGTACAACTGAGGCGACTGTATATGCTTCACCGGTCGAACCTAATAGTGAGACATTGAAGGGCATTAGATGATTGTCAAAGAGTAACCACTAAAACGGTTCTGCAATGGTTATTTGATAATGGGGGCGGGAGATTATTGCTGTGTAATTGGGGCCGGCAGGATTGGCCTTCCAATTTCAGTGACCCTTGCAACCAAGGGCCAGAGAGTTTTGCTGCTTGAAAAGGATGAAGGAAGGTGTTGTGTAATCAACGATTCTAAGAGTCCGTTCTTCGAAGAAGGAATGGATGAGAAGCTCAAAAAGGCAGTGCAAGATGGATTACTTACTGCGACAAGTGATCCTTCCAAAATTTCGGAATGTAATATTTTCATCAGTGCGATAGGTACTGGGGTTCTTGAGGATGGGACTCCCGAAATTAGCGACATTGAGGCACTGGATAATTTGATCTCATCGCGATTAGATGTCGGAGATACGCTTATCCTAAAGACCACGCTTCCAATTGGAACCACAGAAAAGATCGCAAAGAGGATTTCAGACTCTTCTAGCTTGAAGTTGGATGATGAGTTATTTGTTGCCTTTTGCCCGGAGAGAATCGTTGAAGGGCGCGCCATGCACGAGTTGGAGTTCTTACCAAAAATAATTGGGGGCGTTGGCCCGAAGTCATCTTCTAGGGCAGCAGAAATAATGGAGATTCTTGGTGGTGAAATCGTTATCGTTTCCGATTCAAAGACAGCTGAGATGTGTAAACTACTGGACAATGCGTACAGGATGACAAGATTTGGTTTCTCTGCGGATATTGCATCTGTAGCTTGGAGGAACGGAATCGATGCTTATGAGGCGATAAATGCAGCGAATTTCCGTTATGATAGGAACAACATCCCACTCCCTTCTGTGGGCGTTTCAGGATATTGTCTGACCAAGGATCCATACTATCTGAATGCGGGTGCATCTGAATTGTGGTCTGAGAGAGGGTTCCCTAGCACATGGATTAGCGCTAGACGAGCGGCGGATATGCAAATCGAAGAGGCTGTCGAGAGAATCACCGATGAATTGGAGAGGCTATCTGGAAAGAGAATAGTTGTTGCCGGAGCAACTTACAAGGAGAATGTAGATGATTTCAGACTCTCCCACGGACGAGAAATAGCAAGAAAACTGATTGAGGGGGGGGCGGAGGTCATTTTTTGGGACCCTTGGGTCTCTGAAAGTAGTATTGACGAGATCGCTGTTTCGTCCAGTAATGATTGTATACAGGATTCAGATTGCATAATTTTCACTGTCCCTCACACGGAATTCCTTGAATGGAACAATGACAAAGTGAATCTTGAATCAATGAGAACGGGATTGATATTTGATGGGTGGGGAATCATAAGCAATGCACCAGATTTCGTTAAATTGATCGGAACTGGAAGACCGAAATAGATGGTAGCATGAAAATACCTCAAAAAATAACGAAGGCGTCGCGAAGTAGCGAGGTCAAAAGTCGTAATGAAACGGCAAATACCCCGAATGATTCGGAATTTATAATTGGAATAATATTGGCGACTTTAACTGCTTTTATTGTCTCTTTAGCGGCTCATCAGTGGACTATTCAGGTAATCGCAGATGGAACCATCTACGAAAACTCAAGATGGGGGAGGCTTCCAGCGGCATATGAAACAATTTCTCAAAGTGAAGGAGATTCAATAGTTTTCATAGGATCATCTAGATTTTACACTGGAATAGACGGCAATTGCATGGAAGAAAGATCCCCGACTAGTGCCAATTATTGGAACTTGGCAGTGAGAGGCGATTTGCCATACCTAAGGCTTCCAGAAACACAGTTACTTTCGGAGTCTGGAGCTAAAGTAGTAGTCATCGAAGCAGGGCCTAATTCCTTCAGTTCCGGGATTGGCACTCCGGAGCATAGGTTAAGGTGGCAAGTTTTCAGCATGAGTTACGATATCGACATTAATGCCGCTTGGTTTGAACTTGTTTTGGAACAGGATAGGAAATATTTACTCGACGATCGAATGGAAAAATTAGATTTCGTTCGAAGTGGACTGGGAGGAAGTTCCGAGGAGTTTGCCTTTAGAGTGGTTAATTTCGGTGAAAAGAGCCATTCCTCTCAAGATGGGATGCTTCCTCCGCCTAATTCCACTGAGTGGCTCGATTCTCTGAAAAATCCGCCCTCCGATACACCCAGAGTGATGGGAGAAGATGAATTTTCGAAGTACATTCAGGATCTAGTCATGGGCGATTTTTGGCATCCAAGTAGCGGCGATCATCCAAACCGTCTAGCGATGGACTACATTTCCTCCGAGTTGGATAATTCTGGAATAGAGGTAGTTTTCTTATCTGCACCAGTGCATCCGGAATTTCTCAATTCGATACCTAATTCTCACTGGGACGAATTCAATGATTCCAGAGATGAAATTTCGCAGAGTTTCCATTTCATAGATTGGACATGGGAAAACTGGGGTGAAGAGGACTTTAGTGACCCTCATCATTTCTCAGAGCTTGGTAAAAAAAGGCTATGCAAAGATTTGGCATCTGAGATCAACTATTTATTAGGAGATTGATGGTAAAATGGATTTTACCGAGCCTGCATACTATGCCGTATTCTTACCTACGGCGATATTCTTTGTTTGGCTTACAAAAAAGAGAACTGGAAGACAGCTGGGCGTACTATTGGCAATGAGTTACATTTTCTTTTTTCTTGCAAGTGGGTGGCACCTTGTTCTTCTAATTTCGTCCACGACAGTTGATTGGTTCGCGGGAAGAAATATCCATATTTCCAATAATAGAAAACAGAGAAAGAGGTGGCTAATACTAAGTTTGGTAACAAACTTATTTTTTCTCGCTGTATTCAAGTATCTTGATTTCATCATCCGCTCACTTGGTTTGGCATCGATTCATTTTGGAGGAGGTTATGAGATTGAGGAGTTTAATCTGATTCTACCAGTGGGAATATCATTCTATACGTTTCAAACGATGTCATACACTATTGATATCTACAGAGAAAAATCGCTTCCATCTGAGACTTTTGTAGAGTTTGCTTGCTACGCAGCATTCTTCCCCCAATTAGTCGCCGGACCGATTGTTAGATTTGCGGAGTTCAAAGAGCAAATCGATGGATCACTAGGATTCAGAAAAACGCAAGTGAAGCTAGCAATTACGATGATCAGTTATGGGATTGTGAAGAAATTTGTATTTGCTGACAACTTCGCTTACCAAGTAAACAGCATCTTTGTCGATGGCGCTCCTCTTGACAACCCAGTACTTGTGTATTGGGGGGCCTTGCTTTTCGGTTTGCAAATATTCTGTGATTTCTCTGCTTACACGGACATAGCGATTGGCTCGGCGATATTTTTTGGCATCAGGCTTCCGGAAAACTTCAGATCCCCCTACAAGGCCAGTTCTCCCCAAGAATTCTGGAGGCGATGGCACATATCACTGTCAACCTGGTTGAGAGACTATCTTTACATTAGCCTTGGAGGAAGTAGGAAGGGCAGGTTACGAATGTACTTCGCACTCTCCGTGACGATGATTCTTGGCGGTTTGTGGCATGGTGCTTCATGGAATTTCGTTCTTTGGGGTGCGTTACATGGGGCTATACTAATTCTTCACAGATTTGTTTCGGAATTTGGAATCAATGTAGAATTCAAAGAATCAGCCCCATTTTTCCACATTACCTCCTCGTGGGTAGTGACGCAATGGTTGGTTTTCCTAAGCTGGCTAGTTTTTCGGATTGGAGATACCGGGATGCTACTAAGATCGATGAAGACTTACTGTTTCATTAATGTTAGAATTGACGCTCAAGAGGCTCTAGATTATTTACCAGGGAGGAATAATTTAACATTCATTTTACTGATTACATTCATAATTATCAACGGGATTTCTTCCTTTTCAGACGGCTCTCTAAAGTATAAAATTTCCAAACTCGATGAGAAATATTGGGGATTATTGATCGGAGTAATGCTTTCAATGGCCTTTATTCTGAGGCCGGCCGAAATAGTACAATTCATCTATTTTAGATTCTAGGGTGTATTCATGGGGGTTTCATTTACATTTTCACAAATCAATAGATTACTCAGCAGGAGCCCTATTGACGTACTCTCTTTCACAAGATATTTTCTCCTTGGCGCGCCTTCAAGATTGATTGACCGTTTTCCCGGAAAGGCGAGGTTGGCTTACGTACCTGGGTCAAAATATGATGTTGGAGCGAAATTGGTTGAGCTTCCAGAGGAAATATACTCATTCACATATCGATGCTCTGGATTCGGTGAAGAAACTGTGGCGAAAGGAGAGATATCCCTACTCGGACAGGTGATGAAAATGGGTTGGCCCCCGAAATGGGAAACAATGGAGACTGGATTTTATCCCAAAGGAGCATCTGCTGCTATTCCTTACTATGGAGGGGATATCAAATCCGATATCAAACTGATATGGGAATTAAACAGACTTCAATGGATTCCACCTATTGCAAGTTTCGCGATTCGCTCCGAGGACGAGGAATTGTGCAAACAAATTATCGACTCCTTCATCGATTACTCAGAAAAACACCCCTATGGCAGAACAATAGCTTGGATGGAGGGGATCGAAGTTTCACTAAGGGCCATTTCGGTGATAATTTCTTGTGGTCTGATCGGAAACAAGATCGATTTAGACCGAAGATCTAGGTTGAATTATTGGATTTGTCTGCATGGTGACTGGTTGAGTAGGCATCTGTCGAGAAAATGGAGGTTGAATAATAATCACCTAATTCTCGAGCTGATTGGTCTATCGATAATCGGCATGCATTTTTATGAACACACAAACGGAAAAGAGTGGCTCTCAAAATCCATTCCACTACTAGTGAAGGAGCTGGAATCTCAAACAATTGACGGGAGGAACTGGGAGCCTACGACCGCCTATCATAGATTTGTGACCGAGGCGTGTTTGGTGTTCCTTTCCTTTGCTAGGAAATCAGATGCAATTGACAAGGAAGTAACCGATAAATTCGAAGAGATAATCGGCGAGATGGTCGTTACTCTGGTGCAAATATCGGATTCCTACGGAAGCATCCCATTGGTGGGGGATGATGATGCTGCAATTGTTCTCCCCCTTGACGGATTAGTAAATGCGAGGGACTGTTCGAAGGTAATTAAATTCGCGAAAAATTTAGGGTTCGAAATAGATAAGCGGCCCATTGGAGCAAAAGTATGGGAAGGAACTGGAATGGGTGTGGCTTGGGAGAACGAAATCCATGCACACCTGGTCTCGGGTTCACCGGGAGGAAGGATGCGTCAAGCCAGTCATAGGCACCTGGATATGCTATCAGTCTGCCTGATGATTGATGGCAAGGACGTATTGTTGGATTGTGGGACTGGCGTATATTTCGGGAATGACAAGTTGAGAAATTGGTTCAGGAAGGAAGGAGCGCACTCAGGCATCTTCTCCGATAGAGAAAGTTGGGGGAAAATAAGAGGTCAATTTGAGATTACTAGACCCTCTACTGGAACCATCAGGAAGCAAAAAAATGCCCTAATCGCGGAATGTAGGTTATCTGTTTTCAACCCTGTAAGGGAACTAGAAGTAAAAGATGAGTCGGTGATCATTTCGGATTTTCTCGATCTCGAAAATCCCGTTGTTAACTTCGTCTTTCCATCGGACTACGAAATCATCGATGATTCTGGAGCAGTAAAAGTCAGTAATGGCGAATTTGTTTTATCGCACTCTCCAAAACCTAGTTCGATCAAAGTGTTGGATGTTTTCCCGGAGTCAATAAATGAATTTGAGGAAGTGGAGAACACGGCCATTAGCTCAGATGGGTACGGAATTTTTCAAGAGTGTAAGATTATACAACTATTCCATAGAAGGGGCGAAAGAACTGAGACTGTGATTACTAGATCTCATTCTTGAATCAATGAGCCCCAGATTTTCTCCATCTTCGGAACATAGGTTTCAATGCTAAGGCTCCGCGTAGAACTCACTGCATTACTGGAGAGACTAGCTCTTAGTTCAGATTCCTCAATCAAGAGACGGATAGACTCAGATAAGGAACCTATATCTTCTGGGTCCACAAGTATTCCGTTTTCTCTGTCCTTTACGACCTCAGGAATTCCGCCCACTGGAGAGGTAATGACAGCACATTCAGAAGACATGGCTTGGAGCAGGGACATCGGCAATCCTTCATTCCTTGAGGGTAAAACGAAAATCGTACATGCACTCATTAGATCGGCAAGAGTTTGGTCTTCCACCCAACCTTTCACGGAAACTGAATCTCCGATTGAGAGTTCCTGTATTATTCTCTGGGCCTTCTTGACCTTCCCATCTCCTGTCAATATAAGATTCCAATCAGACCTGGTCTTTGACGGAATGGAGGCCCATGCTTCCAGGAGTCGGAAGGCGCCCTTCCTATCTCCTATCCTACCCGAGAATAAAACGATCTTTTCCTTTTTTGCTGAATTAGGTAATTTCTTAACGGGAGTTTCCATTACGTATATTTTTTCACTGTTAAAATCTAAAATTGACGAGTAGAACTCCTTCCAACTTTCGGATAAAACAACCAATCCATCGGCCTTTCCAATGGTCCTCATTACAAACTTCCTCAGCGGCCAAGACAAGGAAGGAAAGTATTCTTTGTAGTCGGAGCTATGAGCATGCATTACCACCTTGGTACCTGAAAATCTCCATAAAAGCGAGAGAAATGATTTTCTCCAAGTCGAGAGGCTATGAGAGAAATGAATGTGAACTAAATCCGGATTAATTACAAATCTCTCGTAGGGAAATGATACTATTCGGGCTAGAAAATGAGTGACCCTTCCAAAGAGGGAAAAATCATTCATGGAGGGCCTGAATATGATTTCATTACTTCCATTATGCTCATCAATGATCATGTTACAAAGAGAAGAGATCCCCCCCTTTACATCCAGCCTAGGTCCGATCATCAGGATGCGCATAGGCATGCCAAAAGAAGTAGTTTATTGAGTAAACCTATCCGTAATGTAAGAGAAGTAAGAATTGTCCGGAAGCAACATGTGTGGGATAGGGGGCTACGTCTTGCCTGCACTCTCTTGTCCTGAAGAAAGCATCTCAGAACAACTGGAATGCATACGATACAGAGGTCCGGACGGTAATGGAGAGTTTGCCGAGGAGGTTGATAATTCGGACTTCAGAATTTGCCTAGGCCATGTACGGCTTTCAATAATCGATATTGAGGGTGGCTTACAACCAATGTCTGATGAAGAAAAAAGATTCACAGTCGTATTCAACGGAGAGATTTACAATTACCTGGAGTTGAAAGATAAATTGAAACGCCTAGGACACCGTTTTTCGACGGAATCCGATACTGAAGTTTTGCTTCATAGTTACATGGAATGGGGTTCTAATTTAGTGGAAATGATAAATGGTCAGTTTTCTTTTGTTATATGGGACTCAGGATCCCGGTCAATGTTCGCAGCAAGGGATCATTTTGGATTAAAGCCGTTTTACTACATCGAGAAGGATGGGGGGATTATTTTTGCTTCAGAGATAAAAGCAATAAGAGAGATTTCTAATCAGGTGTTTGAATTTGATGAGAGTGTGTTGCCCGAGTATTTGAGGCACAGATATGTCCCCAATCCAAAAACAATGTTCAGGGGCGTGCGAAAACTACCTCCTGGTTCCTATGCTCAGTGGGATGTAGAAAACGGACTAGTAATTTCTAGATATTTCGAGCCATTGGAGCTGGGTATTGGAAAATCAGATAATTACGAAAGCGGGGATTTAGTGGAGGAATTCAACGGCCTATTGGAAAGTGCGGTTTCTCGGAGGATGATGTCAGATGTTCCTTTCGGCGCCTTTCTCTCTGGTGGCCTAGATTCGTCAACAATAGTAGCAAAGATGTCCAAGATATCTGATCTTGCCGTCAGTACTTTCTCCGTCGGCTTCGAAGATGGTGAAGATTCAGAGTTGGAGTACTCCAGAAGGGTAGCAGACCTTTTTGGTTGCGATCACAATGAGCTAATTATTCGTGCAGAAGACTTGCCGGGCCATCTAGAGGATCTGATACATCTCAGAGATGCTCCCATTTCAGAGCCTTCAGATATCCCGATTTTTCTTTTGTCCAAATTTGCTTCAAGTAAGGTAAAGATGGTCCTAACGGGCGAAGGGGCGGATGAGATTCTAGGTGGTTATGATAAATATTATCTGGAGAGGTATGGCAGAATATACAGAAAATTGACTCCAAAATTTGTCAGGAGTAACCTGGTTGAAAGGGTTTTTCGGAATCTACCGGAAAGGCTGTGGAGATGGAAATTCGCAATTAACACAGTTGGTATGGATGAAGATTCTGAGAGGGTACCAATGTGGTTTGGAGGTTTGGATGGCAAGATGATCTCCGACGTAATGAGGTCTGATTTGAGGGCCGACGGACCAATTGGTCAAAATATTAACAGTACTAATCTTAGAGGTATTCTGGACTTTGATCAACGGTACTGGCTCCCGGATAATCTATTGGAAAGAGGAGATAGGATGGCAATGGGGGCTTCCATAGAAGCTAGGATGCCCTTCATGGATGTGGATTTAGCTAGGTTTTCATCGAATCTTCCTGATAAAATGAGATTGAGTGGGAGGCGTACAAAGGTGATTCTGAGAGAGGCTATGAGCGATGATTTGCCTAAGTCAATTATAAACAGGCCCAAAATAGGATTTAGGGTACCGGTTAGAGAATGGTTCCGTGGTGACTTGTCAGAATGGGTAAGCGAACTTCTAGTGTCTAATAATTCCAGAATAAGGAAATATTTACGATCTTCAGAATTAACAAAAATAATTGGCGACCACAGGGCGGCAATAGAAAACCACGAAAAGGCAATTTGGTCGTTAATTAACTTGGAATTATTTCTCAGAAGCACGGAGTCAAAGAATTGATTGGAGTAGGTCGTGATGGAGAAATTATTGCTGTGGATGAACCCGACAGAGGGGATAGCCGACTTCGCTGTGATGGAGAATACATTGAGGGAATTAGAGAGGAATGAGATTGGCTCAATCGTTATCTGTTCTGATAGGTTTGAAGTAAGTCATTTATTCAGTCCGCTAACAGAGATAATTACGGTAAAACATTCGAGTATCCCATTTCTAACTTCATTTATCCAAAATAGAAGAATACTCAGAGCTTTGACAAGGCTTTCAGATAGAGGATTCCCGAAATTCATTATGGTTGACTGGCGAACATTTCCTGCCTATAACAGAGGGATCAATAAATTACATTATTTAGGGAAATCAAAATTAATCTTCGAGGATAGGTCTCCTCCGGCTGGAAATTCTATCAAATCAAAATTGCAGTGGAAACTGTACGATTGGTGTTGGAAAAGAGGAGCGAAAAGAGCTGATGTAGCAAATGTTTTGGTTCCCGAGTTGGAGAGGTTCGTGAAAGAAAGATTCCCGGATATAGAAGATCTTGATTTCATCATTACTCCATCTGGTGTTGACACGGATAGATTTCGTCCTAGAGAAAATATAGAATTTAACGCAGAATTTCCGAGTTTCGTTTACCATGGGGCATTAGATAAGGGTAGAGGACTCACTCGAATTCTCGGCCTGAAAGAAGAATTAGAAAATGCGGGAGTAAGGGGTAAATTCACGATTGTTGGCGACGGAGATTTGGCTGATTTTTTCCGTAGAGTCTCAGAGGATGATCCGGACATTATATTTCTGGGCAGATTAGAAAGTTCAGAATTACCCATGGTTGTGGCAAACTCTGACTACGGGATTCTTCCCTTGCCCGATGCCTTAGAGTGGAGAGTTGGTAGCCCACTCAAGGTCATGGAATTTGCTGCGTCCGGATTGAAATGTCTAACTACTGATGTTAAAGGAACTTTACCTTTTTCCGGGGAGTCCTGGATATTGAGGGCAGACAAACATTCCCCCATTGAGGAATGGAGGGATCTGATACTTTCCGACTTGTCCGAACCGGAAAGAGTTTCTAAGGAAAAGAGTGAAGCTAGAAAATTTTCAGAAGAAAGGATGACTTGGGGTTCTGCTTTAAGGGACTTATTGTCTTTCATTATGGGGGATTGATTTGGTAAAAATTAATCCAACATGGTTCAGAAAAATCTCTGGATACTATGAGGGTTATTCAGTAATTAGAACTATTTCATACTGTTTTTTGACACTCCTAGTTTTATCCTTGGTTGGGGGAATTCCAATACTAAATAGAAAGCTATTGCTGCTTTTTTCCCTCGGTGCATTTGCAGTAGCACAGATTGCTAATCCTAACTGGAAAGATATTCGTATGAAAATTAATGAGTTTCTATTGGGTTTTCTCTCGGGATCAATGGTCCAAAGCGCAATTTTTCCACTTTCGTTGATTAGAGAGTTTGATTTCCTATTTATCGTAGTTGGACTCTCCGCGGCCATTGGAATGGTAATGAACAGAAATCATGAGTTCAGCCTTAATCTCGCTAAAATCGCAGTTTGTAGCGGAGCTTCCCTAGTTGCAATAAATTTCATTGGAGGCTTTTTTGTCAACAACAACTACCTAACAAATTCCTGGGTTTTTGGCATAATTCTAATTTCTTCTGGATGTTATATTCTTTATTCTGATTACAGAAAAAGTGGAATTGGCGGTTTTTTTCTCCCTCTAGCGTCTGGATTAGCCATTGCTATATGGAGAATCATCATCCTGACACAACAATCAGATTTTGGAGGTTTGGAGGGTGATTTCGGATACAGATATTCGATAGGTTGGTCTGGCCTACATCACCTTTTTGCATTTCTATTTGCTACAATACTAATCATTGGAGCCAATAATGTAGACAGTGTTTCTACTAGGGCCCTGATAGGACTAGAGAAATTATTCAATTGGAAATTTTCGATTCAGGTAGTTTCTATTATCAGTACTGTCATAATTTTTTCATCCGGAATAAATGATAGTTATGAGCCCATAAGGCACGTAGATTGGCACATTGGACTATACAATGTCTTAGCGCAAAACCTCGTAGATTACGGGGTCTTTTCGAAGTGTGGGGCGGCAGTAAATATCGAAGGAAATATAGCTTACAATTACTCTGGGTGTTGGGTATACCCGACCTACTGGTTCAACCCTATGTTGTGGCCGATAGTTGGTTCGATAAAACTAGGTATTGACCCAATCATAGCATCTAGAATAGTCGTACTGATTTGCCACTTCGTGATTTTTATACTCATCGGCAAGATCGTTGAGATTTGGTTCGGTAGATTTGCCGGGGTCCTTTCCATTATAGCAGCCTCTTCATCACTGCAGATCAACTTCTATGGGGAAATTTATGCTCCACAACTAGCCGTAATTTTGTGGTCTTTGACTCTGTTGTATATGTTATCTTTGGAACTTAATGGTCGAGAATTGCCGGGGAAATCGGGCTCGATCATATCATTTTCGTTCATCGGACCGATCATTATGGGCTCGGCGCCTACGATTTTCGCGATGGGATTATTTTTTTCTGGATACTTTATTTTCAACGAGAGAAAAAAGGAGATGTCAAAACTCTTCATCATTAGCACTATCTCGGGAATTGCTAGCTGGTTTGTTTGGCGATATACCGTGGATTACTATTGGGGAGGAATGGGGGGCTCCGAAACCAATCTACTCGGAAAGGCAAGACATCGATCACAATCGCTTGATTATCTAAGTAGTTTCGATTACTACCTGACTACCATAGAACGAGCTGGGTGGCTTCTCAACGTCGTGGTCATCTGTGGTTTGTTCATGCTTGTTTTTCAAGTCCTGACGAGAAAAGTCGA
>MDTD01156061.1_pt1 | contig 15727 bp, 9 predicted proteins | sample 811221 | NCBI WGS metagenome assembly MDTD01 (sample SAMN05326646, study PRJNA326480) | marine metagenome | isolation source: seawater | place: Pacific Ocean: South West | collected 2011
TAAGGTATTTTTCCCGCTCAGCAGGGTTCGCAATATCAACCTTATCCCGCCGCATTTTTATTTCCATCATCCTGAGATTCCTGATTGCGGCCTCAGCTCCCTGCTTCCGCTTAACCAGAGAATGTATTGCGGCAGACTGTTTCTGCATTGGAGTGTTCAGCAATGCAAGATTAATACCCTTGCTCCAGGCGGCGGCATCGGCTGAAATAACTTTTTGATCGTCAATAAGGAGGGTATATTCTCCTTGCGGCAGACCGGCTATAGTTATTGTTTCATTGTTGAGATCACTGGTTAAAGGGACCAGTTTATCCGCCTTTAAGTATTCCGGAGTCACCGGTATAGGCAGTGATTTTTCGAGACAGTCAAAGCTCAATTTGCCGTTTTCATTTCTTATGTTTTTGACAGAGCAGTTTTTCTGTGAAAGCAGTTTGGCATCTTTATAGTTGATGTCGATAGAGGCTACCAGCGACGGCAGCTGCTGTGACTTCAAGAACAGGTAAGCCATCACTAAATGTCCGACCGAATGGGGGTGAACCCGGTCTCCGCCGATAAGGGAGAATTTCGGGTCCTTTTTCTGCATTTTTTCGTTGATTGCGGTCATTGTTTGATTAAATTCAATCAGGCCTGCATTGTTTTTTCTCGCCTGTTCTCTGCAGAATCCGGCGCATTCGCCCAAAGCATCATTTACGCCGAATAGATTTCTGGTTTTGTTCTCTACGGTCTGATCATAAGGCGAAGGGGTTATATAGATGATAGATATGTTATTTTCTTTTAATTTTGCGGAGATATCTTTCATTTTTGACTTATATGCGTCTATGGCGCCTTTGCGTCTTTTTAAATTGTTTTTATCAGGCTTTTTTGCTCCGTAAAATGATCTCCCGACATCGTTCATTCCGAACATTATAGTAGTGACAGTGGGTTTGTGGTCAATGACATCCCATTGAAGTCTTTCTATTCCTCCCCTTGCAGTGTCGCCGCTGATGCCGCAGTTATGGATGATGATTTTTTGATCCGGGAAGCGGGTGGCGTAATAGTCAAGAACGTAAAAAGGATATCTGCCCCCATGGGTGATGCTGTCTCCGAGAAAACAGATAACGTCGCCGTTTTTGAATGGTTTCGCATCTGCTGAAAGGTTAGAGCCAAGCAGTGTCAAGGCCAATAGAGCCGTCAGTTTCAGACTGATACATGTTTGAGCGGAAAATCGTTTTGATCGGATCAATTGTCTTAATATCATTTTATTATTCCTGTGACTCTCTTTTAAGTTGTTTCTTTGAATAGAATTTTTCAAAACTACAATATATCGCCCGGATGAAGAAAGGGCAACCGGTAATTAATCTTTAAATCACAATATCATCAAAGGGGTTGATAATATACGATATACACTATAAAATAATAAAAGAGGTATTTAATTTACAGGAGAAAGATTATGAATACGGCAGTAACTATAATCTCGTTTCTGGTTTTTACCGGACTGGTCGGACTCATAACCTGGTTAATTACCAGAAAGGACGACCATGAATCCAAAGACGGCTACTTCCTCGGCGGCAGAAGTCTGACCTTTCCTTTAATTGCCGGTTCCCTGTTGCTGACTAATCTTTCCACGGAACAGATGGTGGGATTGAACGGAGCTGCGTATAACGATGGTTTCTGTGTGATGGTCTGGGAGGTCGTCGCGGTCCTGGCTTTGGTGGCAATGGCCCTTTTTTTTCTGCCGCGATTCCTTAAAAGCGGCGTGGCCACGGTCCCGCAATATCTTGAAATTCGCTTTGATCACGGCACCCAGGTCATTACCAACCTGATTTTTCTGGTTGCGTATGCTGTCATCCTGTTGCCGATAATTCTCTATACCGGCGCGACCGGTATGATCGGGATTATGGATATTCAGGCAATCCTCGGACTGGAATCTCAAGCCGCAACGCTTTGGTTGATCGTTTGGGCTGTCGGGATAATAGGGTCTATCTATGCGTTGTGGGGTGGGTTGCGCTCGGTTGCGGTGTCAGATACGCTTAACGGTATCGGACTGCTGATCGGCGGCTTTATGATTACCTTTTTCGCGCTCCAGATGCTGGGCGGAGATGGCGGATTTACTGCCGGAGTCTCAAAGCTGGCGGAGCTGAAGGGGCGATTCAATTCAATTGGCAGCGATAAAACATCTGTCCCCGTTAGTACTATTTTCAGCGGCATATTGCTTCTAAATATGTTTTACTGGTGTACCAACCAGCAGATAATTCAGCGGACTTTCGGGGCCAGTTCACTGGCCGAGGGTCAAAAAGGTGTTCTGCTGACAGGGACCCTGAAATTACTGGGGCCGATGTATTTGGTTCTTCCGGGTATTATTGCTTATGCTATGTTTTCAAAACAGGGACTAAAGGCTGATCATGCTTACGGGACCCTGGTCAACCGGGTTCTCCCGGCTCCCCTGACCGGCTTCTTTGCCGCCGCCATGATGGGGGCGATTCTCTCCAGCTTCAACTCCGCTCTCAACAGTACCTGTACGCTGTTCAGTCTGGGATTATATAAGAATGTAATCAAAAAAGACGCGACCGAGGAGCAGGTGGTTAAATCCGGTAAATGGTTTGGTCTGTTCATCGCGCTTGCCGCAATGACTGTAGCTCCCCTGCTGGCGAACGTGGGTTCGATTTTCAGTTATCTGCAGAAAATGAACGGGATATATTTCATTCCGATCTTCGCTGTTGTAATTGTCGGGATGATGACCCGGCGGGTACCGGCCCTCGCGGCCAAGATCGCCCTGATTGCCGGATTCGCGATAATTATTACAGGCTATTTTATCCCGCCGTTTGATCTGATTGTGGCCCAGATGAGTGATTACCATTTTCTTGGAACAGTATTCTGTTATTTGGTTATCCTGATGCTGATAATCGGCGAGGTCAAGCCGCGAGCGACCGAATTTGTTCAGGTGGATGCCAAAGCGGTTGATATGACGCCGTGGAAAAATGCTAAAGTGGTTGGAGGTTTATTGGTGGCGATAGTTCTGCTTATTTATGTTCTTTTTGCCGATTTTTCAGTTCTAAACAGTTAATTCAGGACAAAAAAAATCCGGGGCCGATATTGTCCCCCGGATCCATATATTTTACAATATTTCCGCTTCCTGAGCGGCATATCGCTATCCGTCATACGGATGTTATTTTTTTGCCATGATAATTGCGGTACTTGGAATAATCTTTGCGACATTCGCTGCAATAGTGATTTTTCCGGCCGGGAAATCTTTTTTGTAGATAGTATCTTTAAAAGCATGACCGGCTGACCAGGTCGCGGTCAACTTGGTTTTTTCCCATCCGTCGGCCTTGAATTTCTTATCTCTGCCATCGACCATGAGGTAAACCGTGACTGGAACATTAACTTTGAAAGAGTATGCTTTTCCGGGAGCGGCATAGTTTCCACGAGTGACGCTGACACACTGCAGTCCGGCAAGCTCTTTTGACAGCGAAAGAAGTTTGAAGCGGTCGGTCGTGCGGGTTGAACCGACTTTGATCGCGCGGACTTTTGCGCCTTTGCTCAGGTCTGTGATCTTGACCGCATCGGCAGCGTAAGCGCCAGTGCAAATTGTGCCCATAACCATGAGTGCGAGGATTGATTTTACCAGTTTCATCGGATACTCCTTTTTCTGTTATAGCGGGACATTTATTAAGCCGCTCCGCAAAGTCCCGTAATCTCAAACACAGGCGGCTTATCGATCTCTACAATAGCCGAAGATCCCTGTTTTGTCAATAATAAGGCTATATCAAAAACTTAAACACAATGATTTTATAAATAAATGGTGTCTTTTCATAGGGTATTCTTTTAATTTGCCTTGAAAAGACTTACTCAAAGATATAGAATATCAGACAAGAATAAAACCGTAAACGGATAAAATACATGAATAAGATAGAGCAGATTTTACCTTCAAAAGATAAATTTCACCTGTTTCTGATGGTCGGGCAGTCAAATATGGCCGGTCGCGGCGTAGTCGAAGATCAGGATACCATTCCGCATCCCGGAGTCTTGATGCTCGATCAACAGCAGCAATGGGTTCCGGCGGTCGAACCAACCCATTTCGATAAAGATGGTGTCGGTGTCAGTTCGGGACGCGTCTTCGGTATTAAGTTGGCAGAGCAGGATAAGGATATTTCCATCGGTCTGATTCCCTGTGCCTGCGGCGGTTCCCCCATCGACACCTGGACGCCGGGCAGCTATCATGATCAAACCGAAAGTAATCCCTATGATGATACCATTATACGGGCAAAATACGCTCAGCAGTTCGGGACTATCAAAGCGATCCTGTGGCATCAGGGCGAGGGAGATTGTACATCGGAGAGGGCCGCCGTATATGAAGAGAAACTGATTGAATTGTTCGATCGATTGAAAAAAGAGCTGGAGTTGCCGGATGATATTCCGACCATTATCGGACAGATGGGATACTTCTATAAAGCGCCGTGGGACGATGTCGTTAAACAGGTAGACGCGGCGCATCAAAAGATTGCCAAGCAGCTTAAAAAAGGAGCATTTGTCCCCTCAGAAGGTATGAGCTGCAACGAGGATCAGGTCCATTTTGACGCGGAATCGCAGCGGGAGTTTGGCCGGCGATATGCCGCCGCTTATTTGGAGTTAAGCAAAAAATAATCACATGAGGCGTTATGAAACGAGCAGGCTTGATTGTTTTTGGAGCAATTTTTTTAGCCCCGGTTTTATTATCTGCCGCCTCTCCGTTATTAAAAGGTTTTTATTGGATGTCCGGCACCGGCCGTATGCTTTCAGCCCCGGAATCAAGGTTTAAACGCTTTCTGGATAATTTTGATCGGAATCTGAAGTCTAATCCATATATTTCCGGCGTTTACCTCAATGCGAGATGGAACAATATCAATCCGGAAGAGGGTGTATATAAATTTGATCGTCTTGACAAGCTGATCTCAATTATTAAAAAACATAAAAAATATTATCACCTGACGATTTATCCCGGCTACTCATCTCCCTCATTCATCTATAAAAAGGGCTGTGTTGCGTTCAAGGCTGTTGACCCGAACCGCTACCGTCCGACTCACGGACAGGAGTTGACTATTCCTTTGCCCTGGGATCCGGTCTACAGGAAATATTATTATGAGATGCTTGCCAATCTGGCAAAAAAATATGCTGCTGATCCTAACCTGATAGCGGTTACCGTTGTGCCTTACAGCTTCAAAAGCAGCGAATTGCACCTTCCAGCCAGCCGCAAAGACTTGAAAAACTGGGAAAAGTATCCCGGATACAAACAGAAACTTGTTGTTGAAGCTAAATCCGCCATCAATAAGTTTGCCGCGTTATTCCCGAAGCAGCAACTCACCTTTGAACTCGGTATGTTAGTTGGGGCACAACGCTCTGAAGCTCAAATTACCAGCATTATTGAATACGGATATGAAAAGTACCCCGACCGTTTCACGATCCAGAGCGACCAGTTGAACGGTAAGTTTGACAACTCACAGATGTTTACCTACAAATTGATCATGAAATACAAAGACCGCGGGCACAACGGTTTTCAGAGTCTTTCCGCCTGGCGCTATCCCAATACCGCCAAACGTCAGGGCACGATGGAGCTGGCGGTGTTGAACTATGTGAAAACCGGAGCCGAATACTGGCAGTTATGGTACGGTGACGGCGACAGCGTTGAAGTCTGCAAAAAGCTCAATAAAATTCTCAAGCAAGCGGAATCCATGGGTTGCCAGCCCTACTTGGAAAAACTGAAGAAAGAAAACAAATATAAAGCGTTTGTGCCGTCATACAGAAGATAAAAAATATAGCTCGAAACATGGCGCTATCCAGTTTCGAGCTATATGATCTGCTTTTATTTAGTCAGGACAATATCCATAAATGAGCCCGGCTTTTTAGGCATCTGTCCGATGCCGGGAGCCAGCTCCAGCCACCCGATACGGTCCTTGCCGTTATTGATATTCAATATTATATTGAAGCGCATCGATGAATCCGGTTCCAGTCGGAACGGACTTACCAGCAGGCGCGGGAACGCCAGCTCATAAACGGTGCCGGTTGACGTGGTTTTGATGGAGCGTTTTACTCCCGGAACGAATCCGACTGGTTTATCCAGACTGTCATATGTCGCCGCGGCCGAATTGTGCATGAATACCAGGGATTTACCTTTGAACTTGCCAACCGAGAACTCGTAATCGTCATCCTGATAACCGACAGTCTTAGGCGTAGCGTTATGAAGCGTATCATAGGCAATCTGTAGTCCGTCTCCGCGCCACAACGAGGTCGAGCTGCGTGGATTTTCGACATAGGAGGTTTTATTGTCGCAAACCGCGACATAGAGATAATCGTTGTCCCAGGCCAGGCGGACTTGTGCCGTCAACTTGTTATCAGTAGCGGCCCAGCCCTTGAGCTTGACGGCATTGGCTGAATTCAAGGACAGCGGTTTTGCCGTTTTGGGCCAGTCTGAGATGTTTCCGTCTATAGTCAGTTTCTTTGCGGCATAAGGAACCAGAAGCGAGCGCAGGTTGAACTCAACTTTTTTGGTTTTCCCTCCGTTTACGGTAATTAGCAGTTTTACCGGCATATTGGACGGACCGATTGTTTTGACTGTTTTCAACGTAACCATCCCGTTTGACTCGGCCGCGATAGTTGAAAATTCATCAGACTGTTTTCCTGCGACAATCCCTTGGTTGAGTACGTCGATTTTTCCGCTCACTGGCTTTCCGGTCTTGTTTGAAAGTTTGATTGCGAAAGACTCCTGTCCTTTGATGATCAGGTTAACGTCCAGCGGGAAGATATCCGAGGCAGAAACGCCTGATGCAATGGTTTTGCCTAGAGACTCCGCCGAAAGGCTTGATTCCAAATATGATGGATACTCATCTATAATGACTTTATCGGAGTCTACCGGAGTGCCCATTATATTATAGACCTTAATACCGGACTTTGCGGGTAGCCTCAACTTTGCGGCCTTGCCGTGCCATTTCCAGATCGCCGCGACCCGGCTTTTGCCTTTATCAAAAATATAGCAGCGGTAGGAGTTGCCCAGTTTGACCCGCCCCGCCGGTTTTGCGTCGCCTATATGGTCCACCAGCGCACGAAGCGCGAACATTACCGGGGCGGGGCGCGGCAGGCCGTCACTCTCCGGATTTCCTGCCAGAATCATAGACCATCCGGTTCCGACTTCGCCCATATTCAAGCAGAAATGGTGATACTGTTTTAACCCGTTTGCCAGGCCGATCAGCATCATTCGCACATTGTAGGCGGAGCGGTCACGCATGCAATCCATGATCAAGTTGTCGGGGGGCATGGCGGTCGAACGCTCTCCAGCCTCGGATGCGATTATCGGGAAATTGCCGCGGTATTGCTTTAAGAGCTTATGCATTTTCTCAATGTCATCCGCATAGTCCGGCAGTTCAGGTTTTTCTCTGTATGGGTGCTCAGTTATAATGTCGAGATATTTACCGGCGCCTTGCTTCAGGAGGGACGCGGTCCAGTTGACGTCTGTATGGCAGGAAGTCGGACCGGCTATTTTTGCCTTTTTGTTCGTTGCTTTTATTGCTTCAGAGGCGGCTTTGATAATTTCAACGTTGACTTGCGGCGTCATCTCACGATATTTTGTACTGTCGGGATTTTTGGTCCGTCCGTTCCAGATATTGCTTTCGTTTAAAATTTCATAACAATCCACCTGTCCATTATATTTCGCGGCTTGTTGCTTTATCAACTGTTGCCATTTGTCCAGATTCACCGGAACCAGGCAGCTTGGTGCCTCTGGTTTCAATCCGCTGATACACATCATTACGTAAAAGCCGTTCTTTTTGAAAACAGGAATATCCTTGAAACCATGGAAAGGCAGTTTACGGAATGCTGACCACAGCCTTACACTGCCGAAACCGAAGTCCTTGAGGATATGACTGGCAGCTTCGGCATTCTGGCGGGATGTAAAGTTAATCCCCAGTCGTTGAGATCGCGGTCCGGCCCTGTCAATTACGCCCAGGTAGAAATTGTGTATAACTTTGCCGATGGTAAATTTCCAGTTCAATGGACCGCGCTGTTTTGCGGGCAATTTCAGATTGTAATCCAACTTGTGTAAATGATTAGCTTTAAGGTTAATAGTCTCCCCGTTGTACTGACATATTTTCTTTCCGAAAAAATCGAAAACTTCCCATTTGACTCGAACCGTTGCATTTCTATTTGATACAAGCTCAAGCTCCGCCGCGATTTTCTGTCCGGGAAAATAGTAACCGGAAGGCCTGTTCAAGCGTCCGCTGACGGCCGGGGCGCAAGCCTCAAGCGGGATCGCTTGTTTGGACAATTGATAAGTGGCATCATCGATCCATATTGTTCCATCAGTTACATTTACCAGCGGAGTAAAGACTTTATGAACCGCGCCTGCGCCGTTTACCGTGTCACCAATCCGGCTTATCCCCTTGACCTTTTCGCCCCAAACTGGTATCGTCATGACGTAACGCTTCCACTGAGTCCCAACCGTTACGTGTTTGACATATGCAAGTCCCGAGGCCAGGAACATGCTTAAACGGACCCGTGTTTTTGATTTGGCGGCTTTGACCCAGACGGAAAAAGTAGCCGGTTTCCCGGGAATAAATGGGACCGCATTGAAAGCAAAACGACCGGTTGAGTCTTTATCTGAGCTTATTCTGAATGCATTTCGCCCGGAGTGTTTGTTTTTTGCGTCAATACTGATGTTGTTCTCTTTATGATATGTTTTACCGTAGCCGTTATAAATAATGCCGTCGTCAGCCAATGACATAATTTTTTTCCCAACAACTCCTATATTGTACCAACCGCGTTCAGCTCCGCCGTTGGTGATATAGTTTTTGTACGCGTCCACAGCTTTTTCCTTGATCTGCCCGAAGGTGATTTCACCAAAAGAGTATATTCCTGCCTGTTTCAAGTCGCAACGCAGAGTTAGCGAATTTAAATCTTCCGGTAAAATCTGCTCGAAATTAACTATTGACGGCGTATTTTCCGCAATGAACTTTTTTGCTTTCCAAAAATGCTTTTTATTCTTTCCGGTATTGCCTTCGAAATACATGGTCGCGTTCAGGTCGCCAGGGATACTTGCAATACTCATATTCAGGTAGCTGTTTTTCAGAAGATATTCAGGTTCCGCTTTCCAGCTTCGCAGCCGGAAAACCACGCTGATTTTGCCGGAATTATTAAAGACATCTCTGGTATCCACCTCAAGACGACCGTTTTTGATTTGACATTTTAACTTGTTAACCAGCTCTTTGGGTTTGACTTTGATAAACCCTGCAAAACGCTTGTTCTGCTTCAAAATTATGGCGTCTTCCGAGACGCTCACGGTACACTTGGACCAGTCTGGAGAAACCGTGGTTTGAGCAGCCACGGTGACACTATAACATGTAAGAAAAGACAATAAGATTCTTTTCAGCATAATAAGCTTCCTATGATATATGATAATTTTTACACTTCTAAATTCAGATGGGGAAATAAATATGACCTTATTGATCAAGGCCTCCTGTGCCGGCAAGAACCCAGTCCGAGTACATTCGGATTCCGGTATTATCTCTTCCCGTCCAGTATTTCTTGCTGTCAACATGTCCGTCAAGGTAGGCGATATTGGCGGCATTGTTATGATTCGGTCCTACTTCTGTCGGACGGAAAGACATGCATTCTCCGGTGGAACCTACACTGTTTACATTTGAAGTAAGAAAATGCTGGGACGACACCAGTCCGGCTTTATATGCTAGACCGAGATAATCAGAATCCATGAATAAATAGGTCTTCGACGGGTTTTTACATTTTACCGGCATCAGGTAACCTACGGGGCGAAGTTTCATCCAGGCGCCTGATGCAATATAGCTTAACCGGTAATCTGTCTGCTTCGGGTCGTTGGGGCAATGAAAAGACTTCCAACTGCTGGGTTTGCGGGAGTCCAGGCTGCTTCCTCCAACTTTGCCGCTCATATAATTTAACCCATAATAGTATGGCCAATGGTAGTGAGATGCGTACTGGTGTCCAGGCTGACTGCTGGCCAGACCATCAATAATAGGAGGCATAACCCAGTCGCTGAAATCATTGCGGTACATCAAACTGGATGAAGCAATTGTTTTGAGATTGTTGACGCAATTGATCTTTTTGGCGACTTCACGGGCTTGGTTCAGGGCCGGCAGCAACATGCTGGCGAGAATTGCGATGATCGCGATCACAACGAGCAATTCAATCAGGGTGAACTTTTTTCTTTTCATTCTTCAATCTCCTTTTGGGTTATATTAACTGTACGAACAAGATCTTTCAATGGCTTCCTTGCATATTTCATTTTGTCCGGAATAAATCATATCGACATATAGGGTCGCGCTCCAGCCGTAGTCATGAAACGCCTGATGATAGGTATCCGGAATATTCTTAGTCTTGCGCAGCAATAACGGCGGATCGACCTCAATTTTGTCATCATAGAACTCAAAGAAAGTGCCGTACTTCAGGTAATTCTGTTCAATTGTCTCTATAGTTTTACTGGCGATCATGTCTGCTTCCGCATTAAGTCCGTAACGTTTGAAGCCAAATGCGATCATGTGGTTTATATTAACCCAGACTGGCCCGCGCCACATATCCTTGCTGTAGGATTTTTTATCACAGATCCCGATTGACGCGACCGGAAGCGGGGTTTTGAAGGTCTCCGGATTCTCAAGATGGGCAGCCAGTTTCTTTGCCTGTTCCATGGAGGCAGCTCCGCAGATCAACGGCAGAAATCCGGCTGAGGCCATAACCGGTGACATTTGATCTTTGCTCACATCATAGTCAAAATAGAAACCGGCTGTTTCGTTCCACAACCGTTCGTTGATAAGTTGATTTAGATTATCATGGCGTTGTATCCAAAGTTTTTTATCATCTTCCAAATCCAGAAAATCGGCAAATTCGGCCATAATTTCGCATTCCAGCGACATAAAGGCGTTGAAATCGGTTGCGTCCAATTGAGTTGCCGTGTCAAAGCGAGGTGAATTATCCATGCCGCTTTCACCGCTGCGGCAGTTTTCATCTGCCTCGATAAACCATTCGAGCAGCCCGGCTCCGTCAGTGTCGCGGTTAGCAAGGTTCCATTCCAGGTAGCCTTTCAAATGCGGATATGACTTTGCGATAAAGTCCCGATCCGGTTTAACTTCGTTAACCTGCTTTACCCCGAAGGCAAGCACCGGAGGCTGCGTTATATCCGAACTGAATCCAGGACATGAATTGTGTGGAATGAAGCCGTCTTCATGTTGTTGACCAAAGACTGCAAGAATCGCCTCGCGGGCCATGGCAACGTCGAGATGCCTGAGCCCCATCGCGTGAAACACGCTGTCCCAGAGCCACATATTCCGGTGCGGCCAGCGGTCCGGAGTGGTCCAATGGCACTTGATATCCGCTTCCGGCGCATAGACCATGGTTTTCATTTGGGAGATCGCTTTGGCCAGAGTTTTTGTTGTTGCCTCTGATATGTCTTCCGGCAGTTTCTGTTTATCAATAAAAGTTCGTCTTTGCGCAATTGCTGCATCTATATCGGCATTGGTCAGTTCCGGATTGAAGAAGCCCTTTGTTCCGATCAGGATGCGGTTGTTGGATATGGCTGCTTCGATAGACTCTCGCGGGGTAAGAGAAAAATCGCCTTCAAATAAAATGTGATATGTATCCAGAAATACCGCTTTCAGGCTGCCGCAGATGAAAAAGTCTCCTGTCAGGGTTAAATTCTTACAGTTTAGCTCTTTCGGGTTGAAAGTTATACTGCCGCCGTCAAGTGGCAGGCGGATATCAAAACCGGCGGCATCAAACGCGGTGCGTATCACCATACAATTAATGCTGTCTGTAGTTCCGTCAATACCGGAAAAAGCGAGAATCTGACCGTTTCCCCAAATGTCTAGTGTTTTAATCATATATGTTCTTTTTCTTTTCAATTATTGAATGAATGTTTATCTTTTCTGAAATAAATTATATATTCAAATAATTATGCTTGCAACAGAAAAATCATGTAATATATTAGATATATTCCCAATAATATTTGTAGAGGCATAATGTGAAACCAAGCCCAAAACTAGTAAAACTCTTAAGTGATGATGGCATAGCTAAAATCTGGCGAACACCATATAAGCAGTATAATATCAGGGAGATGTATGAGGATTTTCAATCTGATATAGAAGCTAATTTGCCGATAAGGGTTGAATTCGTTCATGAAGAACATTGTTTTGATAAATATTATAGGCGTCGGGAAAAGTCGGAAGTATTTTCAATTGAATTTGTCCTTGAAGGATCAATGTTTTTTGCCCAGGAAGGACATGAATACCGGGTTATGCCGGGAGAGGTTTTCCTCGTTCAGCTTGATCGTGACAATGAATTTTCGACCGGACCGGAAAAGCATTGTCACAGATTGGCCTGCAGTATAAAAGGAAGAAATCTGAACGGAATACTGCAGACGACCGGAATATATGAAAAAGATGTGATCAACCTGAATGATTCGAAAACTTTTGAAAAACTGATGCGGGACTGTATAAAAGTAATGAAAAATCGCCGTCCCGGCTTTCGCAAACGCGCTTCAACTTTGGCTTATCAGCTTCTTCTTGAACTGGAAAACAGCATTATGCGCGAGAGTCGTCCGGAATTACTGGTCCGGGCAATTGAGATCATGGAAAATCATTTGTCTCAGCGTCTTTCTCTGTCCGGTTTGGCTGAATTACTCAACTCTTCACGTTCGTCACTCAACCGCGTTTTTCAGATGTCTTTTCAGCAGTCTCCCATCGATTATTTTATTCAACTGAAAATGGACGCGGCAAAGTCAATGTTGACAAACACCCATATGCAGATTCAAGAAATAGCGAGCCGGGTAGGCTATGATAACGCCCTCTATTTCTCGACCGAATTTAAAAAAAGGATTGGTTTGTCTCCACGTCAGTTTCGGAAAAATAATTTATCGGGAGATCTAGCTTAAATAAGTGTTTGACGGTTGTTTTTGTGCTCAATTTTAGTATTGACGGATAAGTGACGGAGTTGTTATGAGACGTGTTTGTGTCGGGCTATAACATGATCCTGCAATTCCGGGTCCAGTAGTTTGAACATCTGAGAATAGCCGGCTACCCGGACCGGTATATTGCCATATCTTTCGGGTTCCGCTTTAGCTTTTTCAAGTTCTTCAACGGTTGTTACGTTCCATTGCAACTGGCCGATGCCGGTTGCTAATGCAGACCGGATCAGTGACGAAAGCAGAGTGACCCCATTTTGTCCTGACAATAGTGAAGGATGCAAGTCTATTATTGCCGCAGATCCCCCGGCTGCCCGATTATGCGGCTGCTTCGACAGACTTTTCAGCATTGCGGTCAAACCTTGCTGGTCCCGTCCTTGATGCGCTGAAAGTGAATATGCCAGAGGGGTATCAGCCAATCGTCCATCCGGCATAGCTCCAACTGCCTTACCGAACTTGATATTCAGTAAGAAAGTGAACAAGTGCACAAAATACCGTCCGTTCAACGGGCTTTTCTGTTTATCCATATACGAAATAAAGTCATTGCAGACTTGTCCGGCTAAAAGGTCCACTTCGTTAATGTCATTTCCGTATTTAGGCAGACCAAGCAATCTCTGTCTTAACATCTCAGCTCCAGAAAAGTTATTTTTCAGCACTTCAAGCAGTTTTTCTGGTGAAATTGACTTTTCCTTAAAAATAATTTGGTTGATTGCGTAAAGCGCATCCGCCGTATCCGGTGCTCCCATAAGGCAGATTGAGTGATAATTATAGAGTGCGCCCCCGTCTGTTATATCCCGACCGCGTTTTATGCAGTCGTCAGTCAGGACCGACCAGCACGGCAGTGGGCCGTGTTTTTGCTGCTCCAGTTCGCCTTCGTTACAGTGATAAACCATTCTGTCAGCAAAAAAATAAACCTGCCGTCTGTATGCTGCATAAAATTCTTCAAAAGAGCTGAATGATGCAAGTTCCCCGGTTTGCGGTCCGATCTGTTTGCCGGAACGGTGATCCGTTCCATTAAACAGGGTTAGTTCAAGACACTTCAAGGCATTGAACCAGCCGGATACTGCGTGCGGATTTGCTTTCCCGGGGATTGTCAGTTCCACACAACCTATAGGAGAGTAATCTCTGGCATCTTCAAGCTCAATGCCGCGATCTGTCAGGGCTTTGATAAAGCATTCGTCGTTAAAGATGAACGGGACTCCCCCGCCCCGCAGAATTAACTGCGAACATTTGTCAATGAATTTCTGTGGGGTGCTGTGATCGATTCTAATGGACAGGTCACGTATTAGACCGATATTTTCTGTTGCTTCCAATATTATGTAGCTCAGCTCGTTGACCGCGCATTTTCCGCTTGCGTCGATTCCGCCCAGGGTGATTGCCTGTACGTCGTAATCCAGATATAGTTTGCAGGCCAATTCTTCCATCAGGCAGACCGCATTTTCGCGGGTTATCCTGCCTGCCTGTATATCCGCCGTGTAATAAGGGTATAAAATTTGATCAAGGCGACCGATGGAGTTTGCATTTATCCCGTCTTCGGCACAGGTCAATATGTGGCCGAACCATAATGCCTGTACAGCTTCCCTGAAAGTCCGGGCTCCGTAAGCTGGAACACGTTCGCATGTATTGGACAGTTCATTCAGTCCCTTGGATCGGGCAAGATCGGCATACTTCTTCCCTAAAGTTATTCCGGCCTTGCAAACATCTTTTGCGGCCTCAAGAAATGGGGTTGTGCGAGACTGAGCCTCTATCCTGCCCAGTAATCCGCTGAAACCAGTTTCCAATAATGTTGAGTAATCACGGATTGAATGGTTCTCGATCCATCCCCGCCCTGAAAAAACTTTATCGGTACCGGTAAAATTCCAGCCGCAATATGCTCCTTCATTAAATTTATCCCGCGGCGTGTTCAGGGCAGAGCCGCGATCTGTAATTTCCTGCAAGACAGCCTGTACTTCGTCAAATTCAACCCTGAGCCCCAGTTGCCTGGCCAGATTCTCAAAGTCATTCTGTTTTTCATCGGAACCAAACATTTGTTCCCGGCAAATAAGATGTTCACCTGCCAAAGTCCATCCGGTGCGCAGTTCAACAGGAGTCACCTCAGCGACTTTTAACAACATTCTGGCTCGCATTTCAACTGATGATTTCGTTTCACTTCTTGCTTGCCAGAGAGCGATATTACGATAAAAAGGGTTAACGAGGGAAGAATAAGAACCGTGACGGCTTATGACGTCCTCTTTTAATAATTCGATGTTCATAAAGATTTCCAGTTTGTCAATATTATCTATATGTAATGATACATTGACTGCAAATTAAAATCTTTATCTGAAAGTATATTTATTTGTCTGTATGTCTGAAAGTTGATGCCCGATAGGCTGCAGGCGGCATGCCGGATATTTCTTTAAACACTCTGGAAAAGTGGTAGATGTCTGCAAAGCCAAGGATGTCCGCTACCTCTTTTATCGGCATTCCGCTGGATGATAAAATGTTTTTTGCTTTTTCGGTTTTTGCTTTGTATACGAATTTAATTGGAGGGAGACCGCACTCCTGCTTGAAAAGTTTTATCAGCAGGGCGCGGCAAACGCCGGAGTTTTTCACAATATCGTTCAGGGATATCTTCTTATCAAGATTATTATATATGAAATCAAGTGCTTTTTTGACTGCGGTATGATGTCCCGTTTGACAGTTTTCTTCGCAGTTGTCGAAAAGCAGGGAGATTAATTCAAGCATCAAGCTTTTCTTTTTAAGTTCCCAGCGGGTTCCATTAAGCAGGAAAATTGAATGCAGCTCAAAAAAGAGGTTTTCATA
>MDTD01161532.1_pt1 | contig 15726 bp, 16 predicted proteins | sample 811221 | NCBI WGS metagenome assembly MDTD01 (sample SAMN05326646, study PRJNA326480) | marine metagenome | isolation source: seawater | place: Pacific Ocean: South West | collected 2011
GTAAATTTTAAAAATACTGGAGACTCCTTAATCATTGCACCTCAATTTATATGTGAAAAAAAACATATTGATGAAATTATTGAAAAATTAAGAACTGGTATCACAAATTATTCTAAGTCATAGATATGATTATTGGAGTTCCTAAAGAGATAAAGCTTCAAGAGCACAGAATTGGCTTAACGCCTGATAGTGTTAAAATCTTAAATGAAAAAGGTCATAAAATTTTAGTTGAGACTAATGGCGGCCTAGAGGCAGGATTTACAGATCAAGATTATAAAAAATCTGGAGCAATAATTTGTGATAATGCAAAAGATATTTTTAAAGACTCAGAAATAATTGTAAAAGTTAAAGAACCTCAAATGAGCGAGGTAAAAATGATTAGAGAAGGTCAAATAATTTATACATATCTTCATCTAGCAGCTACTAGAGAACTAACTGAGGGATTAATCCAATCAAAGTCAATTTGTATAGCTTATGAGACAGTAACGGATGATAGAGGCAGACTACCGCTATTAGCACCTATGAGTGCTGTAGCTGGAAGGATGTCCATACAAGCTGGAGCACATTCTCTAGAAAAAAATCAAAAGGGAAGAGGTTTGCTATTAGGTGGAGCGCCTGGAGTTGAGCCTGCAAATGTAGTTATTCTAGGTGGTGGAGTAGTCGGAGAAAACGCTGCAATTATAGCAACTGGTATGCGAGGCAAAGTTTTTGTTGTAGATAAATCAAAGGAAAGATTAAAAGAATTGCACGAAATGTTTGGTGATAAAATTATACCGACAGAAAGCGATAAAACAGATTTAAAAAAACTTGTGTCAGAATGTGATTTACTCATAGGAGGTGTTTTAATACCTGGAGCTGAAGCTCCTAAATTAGTTACTAAAGAAATGATTAAGTCAATGAAAAGAGGTTCAGTTATTGTTGATGTAGCTATAGATCAGGGAGGGTGTGTAGAAACAAGCAAACCCACTACTCATGCTAATCCAACTTATGTTGTAGATAATGTAGTACATTATTGTGTAGCAAATATGCCGGGTGGAGTACCAAGAACATCTACAATGGCTTTAAACAAAGCAACATTACCTTTATTAGTTAAAATAGCTGATCAAGGTTACAAAAAAACATTAATGGAAAATAAAAATTTTTTAGCAGGCCTTAATATTTATAAAGGCCATATTACTTATAAAGGTGTTTCAGACGCTTTTAACTTAAAATACACCCCAGCCTCTGATCTTTTGAAAAAATAAAGATGAACTCTTTGCCGAGAGAAGCAAAAGTAGTTGTTATTGGTGGAGGCATATCTGGTTGCTCAACAGCATATCATCTTGCAAAAAATGGTTGGGATACAGTACTTATAGAAAGAGACGTATTAACTTCAGGCACAACCTGGCATGCAGCTGGAATGATAACTCAATTAGGCACAACTCCTCAAATTACAAAAATTAGAAAATATTCAGTATCATTTTATAACGAGTTAAAAAAAATTACAGGTCAGGATACAAGTTTCAAACAAACAGGCACTATTAACATAGCTACAACTAAACCAAGAATGCAGGAGTATTTTAGACAAAAATCTATGTCTAAAATATTTAATCTTAACATTGAATTAATTAATAAAGATAAATTTAAAAGCTTATATCCGATTGGAAAAATTAAAGATGTAATCGGTGGGCTTTATATACCAGAGGATGGCCAAGCTGACCCACAGATATTAACTCAAACTATAGCAATCGCTGCAAAAAAAGCTGGAGTTAAAATATTTGAAAAATGTAAGTTAGAAAAAATTCTTAAAAGAGGAAATCAAATAAGAGGAGTTAAAACTAATAAAGGCAAAATAGATTGTGAATATATTGTTTTATGTGCAGGAATGTGGTCTCGACAAATAGGTGAAGCAGCTGGTGTAAGTATTCCACTTTATCCAAATGAACATTTTTATATGATTACAGAAAATTATAAAGAACTTCCAAGTGTTTTACCTACATTTAGAGACCCTGATACTTATCTATATATAAGGGAATATCATAAAAAAATTATGATAGGGATTTTCGAACCAAACGCTAAAAATGCCTTTAAAAAAACAGGAAAAGTCCCAAATAATTTTTCGTTCGGTGAATTTAAAGTTAATAAAAACTACTCAAAAATGCTTCATAAGTTAGCCTCTAAAAGAATTACTGATATTAATAAATTTAAAATAGAAAAATATTTTTCAGGACCAGAATCATTTACTCCAGATAGCAATTTTCTGTTAGGTGAAACAGCAGAAATTAAAAATTTTTATGTTTGTTGTGGTTTTAATAGTATAGGAATCGGCTCAGCCGGAGGCGCTGGCAAAACAATTGCTGATTGGATGCTTCACGGTCATTCAAAACTAGATCTTTTTAGTTTAGATGTTAAAAGGTTTGAGCCATTTAATTCATCCCTAAAATTTATACAAAAAAGAACAACAGAAACTCTTGGTAATTTGTTCAAAATGCATTGGCCTTACAAACAATTAGAAACTTCACGTAACATAAAGCTACTTCCTTATCATAAAAAATTAAAAAAACTAGGCGCATGTTTTGGTCAAATGGCTGGATATGAGAGACCGATGTGGTTTTCAAATAAACAAAGACCAAAATATAAATATAGTTTTGGCTATCAAAATTGGTATGAAGCATCAAAGAGAGAATGTTTTAATACCAGAGATAACGTAAGTTTTTTTGATTTGTCGCCTTTTATAAAATTTGATATTAGCGGAAAATATGCTCATGAGCAGCTGCAAAGACTTTGCTCTAATAATATAAAAAATCACTCAGGAAAGACAACTTATACTCAAATGCTAAATATATCAGGAGGAATCGAGGCAGACATCACAGTCTCGTGCTTAAAAGAAAATAATTTTAGAATTATATGTCCCGCTTTAGCCGGAAGTCATAACAAGTCCCACATTCTTAAAAATATTAATAGAGATATAAAATTTAAAGACGTAACTGATGAATTTTCTTGTATTGGAATATTTGGTCCCAATAGTAGAAAATTTTTATCAGAGTTATTTGGAGATTTTTTTTCAAAAGAATCTTTTCCTTTTGCAAGAGGAAAATTTTTGACTATTTTAAAAAACAAAATTTGGTTTCAAAGATTGTCTTTTGTAGGAGAACTCGGTTGGGAAATATATATTCCAAAAAATATATCAAATAAAATTTTCGATAAAATTAAAAAATTAGGTAAAAAATACAATTTAGGATATTCAGGAATGCATACACTTGATATCTTAAGATTAGAAAAAAAATTTCTACATTGGGGACATGATATCACTTCTGAAAACAATCCAATAGAAGCAGGTCTATCTTTTGCTATAAATATGAATAAAGATGAATTTATAGGTCGAAAGGCTATTGAACATATATTAAAAAAACCCGTAGAAAAAAAATTACAACTTTTTTCGTTGAAAAATCATTTTAAACCTGGAAAACCATTGTTATTACATGATGAGCCGATTTATTTTAAAGATAAGATTATTGGCAGCACAACAAGCTCTAATTATTCTTTTTATTACAAGAAAAATATTTTTTTAGCCTATGTTATAAATGGGTTAGAAAATGAAAATCTTCATATAGAAGTAGAGGGAAAAAAATATCAAATAAACATAGAAAAAGACCCTCTTCACGATCCGAGATCTTTAATAATGAGAAATTAAATTCATTTTGGGTCGAATCACCCGTGCTAGACCATTTTGATCAAACACATCGTTTAAACTATTTTTACATGTGTTTAAATCAAACCATGAGTTCACAGTATAAATTCGAAAACCATGTCGAAGAAATAAGACAACAAAGCAAGGTCAAACTTACTGACCTATTGTCAAGAATTAACGAAGAAAAGAAGATTGAGAGAAATAGAAACTTAGCTCTCAGTGTAGCTGCAGTTTCTGCTGTGACGGTATTTGGAATTATTCTTACCCTTTAAAAGAAAGCCTTTTCTTAAAATTTAAAGTTTGTTTCAGGTCGATAAGTTTATTTAATTTGCGAAAAATCTAAAATTAAGTATTAAAATACTCTAACATGGTCGTAGGGTTTTATTTAGGTTTAATGAATTTTAGAGGAGTTGTAAACTCAACATTTCTATACGCTCTTTATAACGAAAAAATTTTAAGAAATAAATCTTTAATTTTTTATGATCCTAATAATAAATATAATGAACAAGAGGTAATTCAAAAATTCAAAAGAAAATTTAAATTGATTGGTGTTTCACAATTTAGCGATATCGATGAATATAAAAATAAATTTGATCTTGAGTATATTATTGTTCAAAAAGGTGGAAAAAAAGACTCGTTTTATTCAAACAAAATTAAAACTGTAATACACGCAGTTTATCCACAAAAACTTAGTGAGATACATGGAGATAAATATGTATACATATCGAGTTGGTTAAGCAAAAATTTCTCAAACAATAAAGTTCCTGCTGTACCTTATATAGTTTTGTTAGACAGAACAAAGCAAAATCTCAAAAAAAAATTAAAAATTAAAAATAATCAAATAGTGTTCGGGTGTCATGGAGGAGAAAGCAGTTTTGATTTAAAATTTGTACATAATGCACTAATTCATCTTGTTAATGAGAGAAAAGATATCGTTTTTGTTTTTTTAAATATAAATAAATTTTGCGATCATCCAAGAATAAAATTTTTAAAAGGTACTAGCAACGAAACATTAAAAAAAAAATTTTTAAACACTTGTGACGCAATGATTTATGGAAGAAGCTTAGGCGAGTCTTTTGGTTTAGCATGCGGGGAATTTGCAGTATTAAATAAAACAATTATTTCCTATAAATTTAATCGACACAGATCTCATAAAAGTAATATGAGGAAAGAATTTTTTTTAGAATATCATTCATATAGAAGTTTAATAAAAATTATTTTAAATTTTAAAAAGGACCACAAAAAAATATCGAGGAATGATTACAAAAACTGTGAACCTAAGAAAATTATGAAATTATTTAAAAAATTTTTTTTAGAAAATAATTTAGTTCCAAAAATCACAATATTCGATTATTTGATGAACAATTATAATCATATAATAATGAATTACTTTTATTTAAGACATAAAATTTATAATCATTACCATAATATTATTGAGGCTAAATTTATAAATAGGAAATAGTATTAATTACTATATTTTTTTAGGAAAAGTTTTAAACATTTGAAAACGTAGTTTATTTCTTTTAATTTTAATCCTTGATGACAACCAATTAATATCCCGTTTCTCATTATATTATCGCTATTTATTGAACACTGTTTAACTTTCTTAAATTGTTTATTTTTCATTATTGGTTGACGGATTATATTTCCTGTAAATATTGTTCTTGTTTGAATACCTTTTTTCTCAAGGAATATTTGCATAGCTTGTCTTTTAATTTTTGAATTTGGTTTAAGTATTATAGGATAAGCTAACCAACCTGTTTTAATACCATTTATTTGTGTAGGTAAATCGAAAAGCTTTGGGTATTTTTTAAAAAAATTATAAAGTTTTTCAAAATTTTTAATTCTAGTCTTAACATTATTTTTTAGTTTTTTAAGTTGTTCGAGAGCGAACGCAGCTGATATTTCTGATGGTAAAAAATTATAACCTAACTCAGAAAAGATATATTTTCCATCATAAGGAATTCCGTCAACCTTTTTATTAAATCTTAATTTTAAACCTTCTGACTCATTAAATATTGCAGACGATCTTCCCCATCCTCTGAGAAGCTTGGCTCTTTCATAGTTCTTTTTATCATTAAAGCATACTACCCCTCCAAATCCTGCGCCAGTTATTACATGAGAGGCGTATAAACTGTTTGTTGTGATGTCTGAATATTTACCTAAATTTTTTCCATTTAAACTATAACCAATAGTATCTGCCGAGTCTTCAATTACTACTAAATTATATTTTTTGGCAATCTTATAAACTTTTCTCCAATCTAAAACATTCCCAAGTAAATTAGGCAACATGATTGCAACAGTTTTTTTATTAATTGCTTTTTTTATTTGATTTAAATTTGATAAAAATGAAAATTTTTCTACATCAATAAAATGAGGAACACATCCTACCTGATATATTGGAGATACTGTTGTTGAAAAAGTAAGTGTCGGAGTTATTATCTCAGATCCTTTTTTGAAATTAAAGCTTGAAAGACCAAGGAGGTTGGCTGAGGACCCTGAGTTTACCATTAAACCATATTTCTTTCCGAAGACCTGGGCAATCTTTTTTTCTAATAGTTTTACGGAAGGTCCATCAATAAGACTAATTGATTTATTTTTTAATACATCAATAGTAGCTGCAATTTCTTCTTTACCGTAGACTGCTTTTCCGTAATATACTCTCATAATTAATATCTATGAATTGTTGGATACATTTTAAATGTGAATGGTAATTTAAGTGGATTTATAATTCTATTTATTTTGTCCGATAAAAAAAAATTACCCAATCTTGCAAAAGACAAATAATTTACCTTTGTATATTTTTCAAACCAAAATGATGTATATCTTTCAACCATAAAAACTGGTAGTCTCATATTTTCTCCAATTAATAAATTATGTTTATTACAATAATTGAAGCATTTTTCAATCCAATTGAACATTTCTTCGCAGTACTGCCTAAAAATTCTAGGTTTTGTAATAAACATATTGCAAATGCTAAATTTGTTACCCTCTAAAAAATTTTTAAAATCATCTTTATCTTTATCATCTAATAAATTTGCGCATTCAATAATAATCCTTTTTCCGTATAAAGTATCAAATTGTTCAATAAGATTTTGATTAGAGAAAATTGTAGGTTGAAGTAAAAAAGCATCACAAGAATTTTTCATATCTTCATGTGATTTTAAAAGATTTGCATAAAGACTCTTTGAATGTAGTTGATGTTTTTTATTGTAAAGATCATTTAGCCATAATCTTCTATATTGGCAAAATCCAATCCACTCATCTGCATTAGTTTTTTCAAAATAATTTTTCCATAACCAATACATGCCAGTTGTTTCACCATAAAACTTATTCAAATTCATGATTGTTTTTCCACTTTTTTCATTCATCCAATGTGAAGGGTAGGATCTATCACCTAAACCAAATGGAATAATTGTGCTTGGAAGTTTTTCAAGAACTTTAAAGTCCTTGATTGTCATACAGAATATTTTTAAGCTCACAAAAGTCGATTATACCATTTTAATTATCATTACAATTCAATTTGAAATTTAATTTGAGATTGAATATAAAACAATTATTATACGCTTAAAAAAACAAATTGGCGAGGTAGCTCAGTTGGTTAGAGCACAGGACTCATAAGCCTGGGGTCGGCGGTTCGAATCCGCCCCTCGCTACCAAAAAATTATATTAAAATTTTTTTATATTTCGAAGTCTTTTTTTAGCAAAATTTATATAATTAGAATTTATTTCAGTTCCAATTCCAACCATATTATTTTTTAAAGCAGAAACTAATGTTGTCCCAGTTCCAAGAAAAGGATCGTAAACGATACTACCCTTTTTAATTCCGCTAAATTTTATACATTGAGTTGGAAGTTGTTCAGGAAAAGTTGCAGGGTGATCAGCACGCGCATTTTTTCTATAGTTGTGTCCTTTTTCAACACCAACTTGTTTGGATAATCTACTTGTTGGCACATAAGGAATATACCATGCATTTCCAATACATTTTTTCTTTTCTGGAACATAAGGTTTCTCTTTTAGGTTTTTTTTTAATTCATTAAAAAAAAAATCTTTTTCTTTTTTGGAAGCTTTAGCTAACACATCTTTATAATTTGAATATTTCATTTTTTTTGCAATTTTTCTTCTAGTTATTGCTATATATCTTCCTTCGCTATACAATTCAGGATAAAGAGGGTGGGTTTTGTTTCTATGACCAATACTTAATCTATCAACTTTTACATCTCCTTTTTTGGTAAAATGAAAGATACTTTCAGTTGTCGCACTTGAGTACCTATCAGAGGTTATTGGCTTATAAATACCGTGGCTTGTATCATTCACCTTAATATGCTTTACCCATGTAAAATGGTTTTGAAGTATAAAATCTTTTCTAAAAATTTGAGCAACATCCATAGCTACAAATGGATCAGTATTGGAATAGCCCATATTTAAGAAAATTTGACCTTTATCTTTAAGCACTCTTTTAAGAGAGCTTGAAACTTCACCTAACCATTCTAAATATTTTTTTCTAGGTATACTATCATTGTAGTTTGCGTATTTAATTTTAAGATTATATGGCGGAGAAGTTATTACGCAGTCAACCAACATTGGTTTCTGAGCATTCATCCATTTTATACAATCTTTTTTTACTATTGAATATTTTTGTTTATCCATTCGATGACTTCTAATGAGTTTCCAGCAAATATTCTTTTATCATTCTCTATAATATTTGAAAGTTCATTAGTACGATCGTTAGCCCATTTACCATCTAACTGTGCATAAAAATAATAATTATTGTCATTCTTATTACAATAATCATTACTCTCTTTTATAAAACCTTTTACATCCTTCCATTGACTGTCCTGAGCTCCTCCTGATTCAAAAATATATTTTAACGTACCCAAAAATATTTTTTCTGATTGATTAAAATTTTTAATCTCAAGATGTTTTTGTATAACAGCGCAATCTATACTTTTACACCGACTTCTACCACTAGATTCATTAATTTCCCCGTGGTCTAAATATTTTTTACCTTTACCCTTAGAAGGAAAATTATAACATTTATACTCATCAGCTAAAGACTCATTTAGCATTTTTACTTGTTCTACCTCATGAATCTTTTGTCTACCTGGATCTGTACATAAATGAATTTTGACTTCTTGTGGACAACTTAAGTAATGATTAATATGTTTTTTTATTACTTGAGGTTCAATTATTTGAAACTGATTTTCTTCACTTTCAAAATATTGCAAAAGATTCGCTCTTCTGATTTCACTAGTGAAAGAGTTGAGATGTTCATTTAAATCATCTAAGGACCATTTTAAATCAGGATATTTTTTTTCATTAACTTTATCTTTATAGATTGAATACCTATTGGAACCTTTTCGTTTAGTGAAGTCATTATCTTTTATAGTTAATAAGAATTTCCAAATTTTTTCGTCAGTTTCCAGATTCTCTCTTCTTTTTTTGTTCAGAGCTTTGAAAATTCTTAGATTTGGGTTCATAAAGTAAATCTTATATCATATATTTATTATTTATATTAATTTAGGAAAATTTATAACCTAGGTAAAAAAATGTCTAATTTAAAAATGTATTGTATTACTGTCCAAGATAGTCATCTAGATTTAATTCGAAGCCTTAATTACATTCCAGTTGGATTAGGAAACAATATCAATTCTAAACTATTTACAAGAGATAATACTGGAAAAAATATTTCTCAAAAAAATCCCTTCTATGGAGAATATACTTTTCATTACTGGCTTTGGAAAAATAATTTAACTAAAATTAATTCGCAATGGGTTGGTTTTTGTCAGTATAGAAAATTTTTTGCTAAAAAGGATTTGAACGTAGAGGGATTAACATTTGAAGAATTACAGAATAATTTAATAAAAAATATTAACTTTCCTGATCAAGACTTTGATTGTATTTTGGGCAATCAATTTTCTGTAGAAAACTTTAAATTTTCAAAAATATTTAGAAATCACTTGCGAGAATTTATTTCAAAACCATCTTTGTTTTTTGATAAGAAAAAAAGAAACTTAAAATTTCATTTTGATTTGTTTCATGGAAAAGGGAATTTGGACCTAGCAATAAAGTATTTAAATGATGAAGATAAAAAAGATTTTAAAATTTTTATGGAAAGTAGAACTTCTTTTAACCCTCATAATATGTTTATTTGTAGAACCGATATATTGCAAGAATACTATAAAACTATATTCCCTTGGTTAGAAAAATGTGAAGAAGTATTTGGTTTTAAAAATTTAAAAGGCTATGGGCTTCAAAGAATATATGGTTTCCTTGCCGAAAGATTTCTATCTTATTGGCTTAACAAACATTACAGAGTGAAAGAACTTCCAATCGTAGTTAAAGATTTATCTATTTATAAAGATTTATGAGTATTACAAAATTCTTTAAAAGTTAAAAGGCTTTTATCTTTTTTTGAAATCTCACATTTACGTCTTGGCCATCTTATATTTAATTTTTTATCCATAAGATTAATCCCACTTTCATATTGAGGTTTGTAGAAGTTATTTAATTTATAATATACAACATTGACCTTATCATAACTAAAGTAAGCGTGAGCAAAACCCTCTGGTATGTACAAACTTAAACAATTTTTTTCTGATAAAATGATTTTAAACACTTTGCCAAATGTTTTTGATTTTTTTCTCAAATCTATTACACAGTCTAAAATTTTTCCTTTTAGCACACTTACATATTTTGCTTGTTGAAATTTATACTGAAAATGAAAACCTCTTAAAGAATTTTTTTTTGATATAGTACAATACTCGAAAACAAAACGACCTTTTTTAAGAATCTTTTTATTATAAGTTTCTCTTAAACTTCCTCGCTTATCTATATTATTTTTCTGTTTAACAATTAACAAATCTTTAAATTTAGTTTTTACAATTTTCATTTTTTTAAAATTTTTCTTATCTTTTTTAAACTCATATCCATTTTAAGTGGCAATTCCCCTTTTGAATTTTTTTTTCTTACTTTTTTATTGTGTTTTTTGGCAAATTTAAAAATAGTTTGAGTTTTTCCACCAACATTTATAACACCTTTTTTATTAATTATTTTTAAAAAAATCTTAGCAAACTCATCATGAAATATAAAATTTGAGTTAACATTACTAAATGCAAATTTGTGAATAAATGGTTTTTCCGTCATACAAGCTCGTATGATCAAGGAATTCTCATACATCTGGACCGCAGACTCTGCCCCTAATTTTGACCACCCATAATTATTCCAAGGTAATAGTGGGTCAGTTTCTTTATATTTCCCTTTTTTTCCGGGATAAACGTAGCTTGTAGAAAAAAAAATTATTTTTTTTTTATAAAGATTACAGATTTTAACTAAGTTTGCAGTTCCAATTATATTTAAATCAATGCTTTTGTTTAGCATTTTATCATGAATAGACATTGGTCTAGATAGACCCGCTAAATGTAGAATAATATTAGGTTTAAATTTCTTAAAATTATTTTCAATTGATTTAATCGAAAGAATATTCAACTGTTTTTTATTTCTGAAGATAAATTTATGACTGCTTTTAATCTTTTTTAATTCACCTGCAAATCTTCCATTTCCTCCAGATACAAGTATTTTTGACATTTTTAATTAATTAATTTTTTTAAATATTGTGAATAGATACAGTTCCCGTAAAATTTTATTGCTTCTTTAATATCCTTTTTACCTATCCATTTATAATTTAGAGCTATTTCTTCTAAACAAGCTATTTTTAACCCTTGTCGGTTTTCCATTGCAGATACAAAAGAGGAAGTATCGTAAAAATCATCAATAGAACCAGTGTCCAGCCAAGCACCACCTCTTCCTAAAAATTCTGCAGAGAGTTTTTTATTTTTACGGTACTTATCAAGTAAATCAATAATTTCTAGCTCTTTTCTTTTTGAAGGTTTTAATGATTTGCTATGATTAATCACTTTATTATCAAAAAAATATAATCCAGTTACTGCTAAATTAGACTTAGAGTTTTTTGGTTTCTCTTTAAGAGATTGGACTTTATTTTTCTTTCCAATATTAGCAACTCCATAAAGTTCTGGTCTTTTAACAGGATGTAATAATATTTTGCATCCCGATTTCATTTGTATGCACTTTTTTAATTTAATTGTTAAGCTCTGTCCGTAAAAGAAATTATCACCTAAAATTAAAGCTACATTATTTTTTCCAATAAATTTTTCTCCTATAATAAAGGCATCAGGTAATCCTTTCGGATAATTTTGCTCAACATAACTAATTTTGACTCCAAAACGTTTACCATTAGAAAGAACTTTTTTAAATTGACTTAGTTGACCCTTATTAACAATTATCAAGATATCCCTAATACCTGCAAGCATTAGTATTGATAAAGGATAGTAAATAAGAGGTTTATCATAAATGGGTAGTAATTGTTTATTTACAGCTTTTGTGAGCGGACTCATTCTGGTACCGTGACCACCAGCTAAAATTATTCCTTTTTTAATCATAATTTTAATCCTAGTCTTTTAAAAAACTTTCTTTTTGAAAATGATTTGAAAAACTCGTAGTTTTCATAATACCAATCCAGAGTCTCTCCTAAACCTTGATAAAAGTTTTTTTGGGGTTTCCATTTCAATTGTCTTCTAATCTTTTGACTATTAAGAGCATACCTAAAATCATGACCGGGTCTATCTTTAACAAACTTAATTTTCACTTTTTTTCCAATTTTTATTTTTCTTTTTTTTACAACGTTTAATAAAATTTTGGTTAAATTAAGATTAGTTATATTTGTTCCTGTTCCTATATTATAACTCTCGCCGATTTTGCCGTTTTTATATATTTTCAGTAATCCTTTACAGTGGTCTTCTACAAATATCCATTCTCGTGAATTCTGGCCTTTTCCGTAAATTGGCAAGGGGTTGTTGTTAAAAATATTAAATATTAAAGTGGGAATAAGTTTTTCAGGAAATTGCCCTGGACCAAAATTATTACAGCAATTAGATATCACTGCATCAATTTTATAAGTTCTAACGTAAGCTTTAATTAAATGATCTGCACTGGCTTTACTAGCTGAGTATGGAGAACTCGGTTTATATGAACTAGTTTCAACAGAACGCTCATTTTTTTTTAAATCTCCGTATACCTCATCGGTAGACACGTGAACTAATCTTAATTTATTCTTATATTTTTTTTTATATTTTCTTATTTGTTCTAAAATATTAAATGTTCCTAAGATATTTGAACTAATGAAATCTTTTGGAGACTCGATTGATCTGTCAACATGAGTTTCTGCTGCAAGATTAAATATTACATCTGGTTTATATTTTACTAAGATTTCAAGAATTCTTTTATTAGAAATATCTAGATTAAAAAATTTATAATTTTTACTCTTAATTTCTTTTTTAAGTAAGTAAGAACCTTTTGAATACTTGTTTTTATCAATGTTTATTACAAAATACTTTTGTTTTATAAGAAAATTGACTAGGTTACTCCCAATAAAACCGTTTCCACCAGTAACTATAATTTTTTTCATTTAAAATTTAGATTTGAGAGACATTTTAAAATATATAATGTAATAAGATAGTTATTTACTTAAATCAATAAGTTTAAATAAAGATGAGTTTTGACAAAATTACAGTAGTAATTAATACGTTTCATAGCGAAGATAAAATCAACAGGTGTCTAGACTCAGTTCCTTCAAAGTATAAGGTCATAATTATCGAAAACTCAAATAATACTAAATTCAAAACTGATTTAGAGAAAAAATATTCTAATGTAGAATGTTTTTTATCAGGACAAAACCTTGGATATGCTAAGGGCAACAACTTAGGCTTATCTAAAGTTAAAACTCAATTTGCATTAATTTTAAACCCTGATGCAATTCTAAAAAGTCAAGCAATAGAAAATTTTTTAGCATCAGCCGAAAAATTAAATGATTTTTCCATTATTGGACCTGCAAAACAAAATGAATTTAGCGAGGATAAAGATTCTAATTTTAAAGAGGAATTGACTCAAGTAGATAGGCTGAAAGGATTTGCAATGTTTTTAAACCTTCACGATTTGAAAGATATAGGATATTTCGATGAAAACTTTTTTATTTATCTTGAAGAAACAGATCTTTGTAAAAGAATTAGAAAGGAAAATAAAAAAATCTATTTAGACAAGAAAATAAAAATAGATCATTTTGGTGCAAGTTCTCATAACACAAATATTGATTATGAAATGGAACTATCAAGGAACTGGCATTGGATGTGGTCAAAATTCTACTTTAATAAAAAACATTATGGATACGCTTACTCCTTAATGAGTGTAAGCGGAAATTTCATCTCTTCTATAATAAAAATTATTTTTTATTTTCTAATCTTCAATAAAAAGAAGCAAAAAATTTACTCTCAACGTTTTTCTGGACTATTCAATTCGATGATAGGAAAAAAATCCTGGTATAGACCAAAAATAATAATTAATTGATTAAACTAAATATTTATATATAAAACTTTTATGTCCTCAAAAAGTAAGAAAGTTTTAGTCACTGGAGTTGCTGGATTCCTAGGATCTCATTTAAGCGAAAAACTTGTTGTGCTGGGTCATAAAGTTGTAGGGATAGATAATATGATTGGAGGTTACGATGACAACGTTCCCAAAAATATAGAATTTCATAATGCTGACTGTTGTGATTTTCAAAAGGTAAAGTCTTTAATGAAAGACATTGATGTTGTATACCACTGCGCAGCAACAGCACATGAGGGCTTGTCTGTCTTTTCTCCATATGAAATTACTAAGAATAATTATTTAGCCTCTGTCTCAATTTTTTCAGCTGCTGTTAATGCCAAAGTAAAAAGAATCATTTTTTGTTCATCTATGGCAAGATATGGTGATCAAAAAGCGCCTTTTACTGAGACCATGAAACCTAAACCTGTTGACCCTTACGCTATTTCGAAAGTTGCTTCTGAAGAAGTCCTAAAAAACTTATGTGAGCTTAATGGCGTTGAATGGGTTATTGCTATACCTCATAATATAATTGGACCTAGACAAAAGTATGATGATCCTTTTAGAAACGTTGTATCAATAATGATTAATAGAATGTTGCAGGGCAAAGCACCAATAATTTACGGTGATGGTAAACAAACAAGATGTTTTTCTTATATTGATGACTGCTTAAGTTGTTTAATCCCAATGCTAGATCAAAAAAATCTGAATAAGGAAACAATAAACATTGGACCTGATGAAGAATTTGTAACAATAAACAAAATTGCAGAACTCTGTTCAAACATAACTGGAGTTAATTTAAATCCTATTTATAAAAAAGATAGACCTAAAGAAGTAAAGCACGCAACCTGCTCAGCTGAAAAAGCAAGGTCATTATTAAATTATGAAACAAAAGTTTCTTTAAAGGATGGAATCCAAAAAACTTTTGATTATATAAAAGCTAGGGGCATAAGACCTTTTGATTATAACATAAATATTGAAATTAATAATGAGTTGACACCATCAACTTGGAAAAATAAAGAAATTTAATGGCCAGGAAACTCTACAAGGCTGTGAGTATTATAACCTTTACTATTCAGTAGTTTATCACCTGGTAAATCAAATAAATTTATTACAAAAATAAATCCCGCAACTTTTCCGCCTGAAATTTCCACAAGTTTTGCAGCTGCTTCAGCTGTACCACCTGTTGCAATAAGATCATCAATTATTAAAATTTTCTCATTTTTTTGTATTGAGTCCTTGTGCACTTCAACTGTAGCTTTTCCGTATTCAAGTTCAAAGTCCACAGAATGAGTATCTGCTGGAAGTTTATTTTTTTTTCTTAGTAAAACAAAAGGCTTTTTTAATTGATGTGATAAGGGTGCAGCAAATACAAACCCTCTTGACTCTATAGCAGCAACTTTGTCAAAATTTATAGTTTTTGATATTTCAATTATTTTGTCATTGGTATATTTGAAGGCATCAGCATCTTTGATTAAAGTTGTTATGTCTCTAAATAAGATACCTTTTTTAGGATAATCAGGAATTGATCTAATGTATTTTTTTAAATCCATAATTATGCTTCAAGTTCTAACAAAAAAGCATTAATAATTAAATAATGAAAAAAAGAAAACTCGGGA
>MDTD01024676.1_pt1 | contig 15724 bp, 17 predicted proteins | sample 811221 | NCBI WGS metagenome assembly MDTD01 (sample SAMN05326646, study PRJNA326480) | marine metagenome | isolation source: seawater | place: Pacific Ocean: South West | collected 2011
TTATGAACTTACAATTTACACAAGAAGAACTAGATTTTCAAAAAGAAGTTAGGGATTGGATTAAAGAAAACTATCCTGAAGACATGAAAGAGAGACTTACAAATTCTCCAAATGGTCATGTAACCAAGGAAGAGCATGTGCAATGGCAGCAAGCGCTTTATTCAAAGGGTTGGGCAGGAATAAACTGGCCTGAAGAATATGGAGGTGCGTCTTTTACAGCCTCTCAAAAGTATCTTTTCAGTAAAGAAATGGCAGCTGCAAGAGCGCCAGGATTTACTGCCTTTGGAATATCCATGGTTGCTCCAGTGATTATGGCCTTTGGCACGGATGAACAAAAGAAGAAATATCTCCCGGATATATTGTCTTCTAAAGTATGGTGGTGCCAAGGATATTCAGAGCCAGGGTCTGGTTCTGATCTCGCATCTCTAAAAACAAAAGCAGAAGATAAAGGGGACCATTATCTTGTCAATGGCGCAAAAACTTGGACGACTATGGCTCAACACGCAGATATGATCTTTTGCTTAGTTAGGACAAGCCAAGAGGATATTAGACAAAAAGGTATTTCTTTCTTACTTATTGATATGCATTCAGATGGAATCGAAGTTCAGCCCATTAATACTTTAGACAATACTCCTATAGGTCATCATGAAGTAAACACCGTTTTCTTTGAAGATGTCAAAGTCCCCAAGGAAAATTTGATAGGAGAAGAGGGTAAGGGCTGGACTTACGCAAAATATCTACTTGAATTTGAGAGAGGTAATGGTTATTCCTCAGAACTTTATCAACAGCTTCAACAATTAAAAGCGAAGGCCGCAACAGAAGATGCTAGCGGATCTAAACTATCAGACGATCATAATTTTATGGAGTCCATTGCAAAGTTAGAAGTACAAATTAATGCAATGGAAGCCACTGAACTAAGGATCTTAGGAAGTCTTACTGCTGGTCAAAATGTTGGACCTGAGTCCTCGCTTCTTAAGACAAGAGGCACTGAGATAGGTCAAGCCATAACTGAGCTAGCCGTGGAACTAGTAGGTTATTACGGTATACCGTTTAATAATCCCGGACCTGAAATAGGAAATAATGAGCCTGCAATAGGCAGTAGATTTGCTAACACTGCAGCTCCTAGATATTTTAATTATAGAAAGGCAAGTATCTATGCTGGATCGAATGAAATACAGAGAAACATCATGGCTAAGCTTGTCCTAGGTTTAACCTAATGCTTGTTTTAGTATCCCCTGCTAAGACTCTCGATTACGAGTCTGAATTAAATGTGAAGGATTTTTCCATAGCCTCTCATTTGTCTGACAGCAATCTATTGATGAAGGAATTGCAGAAAAAAAATCCAGATGATCTCTCCTCTCTTATGGGATTAAGCGATAAGTTATCGCAACTTAATTTTGAGAGAAACATGAACTGGAAAAAGCCTACAAAACCAAGCAGTACCGCCAGGCAAGCCATTTTCGCATTCAAAGGAGATGTCTATCAGGGGCTGGATGTAAATTCACTCTCTAAAACTGAAATTTCCTATGCCCAAAAAAACCTTTGTATTTTATCGGGCCTGTATGGATTATTGAAACCTTTGGATCTAATGTATCCCTATAGGCTTGAGATGGGAACAAAAATGAAAAATAAACGAGGAGATGATCTTTATGAATTTTGGGGCTCTAAAATCACCAGCAGAGTAAATGATCTATCTGTAGAGAATAAATCAAAAGCGATAGTTAACTTAGCTTCAGTAGAATACTTCTCTGTCCTAAAAAGGGAGCAAATAGATCTTCCTATTATTGATCCAGTTTTTAAAGATTATAAGAACGGAAACTATAAAATAATCAGCTTTTACGCAAAGAAGGCTAGAGGCTTAATGTCGAGATTCATCATACAAAATAAAATTAAGAAGGTTGAAGACCTTAATGATTTCAACTTGGATGGGTATCGTTACAGCAAGGAAGAATCTACAGAAAATAAGCCTGTTTTTCTCAGAAAAAATTAAACGCCGACTTCGCCATCCAGATATTTTCTTCTTGGAAGCATATCTTCAAATTCGGGGTCTTTATTTTCTGCCTTAGCTTTGAAAGCTACCGACATTTCATCTCCAATTCCAACTGCTGTGTTCCATAAAGCTATGTGGTTCAGAGATTCCTCTATTGTGTGGTCTCTTCCATAATTTAAAGATTCTTTAGTACCTGCAATTGCCAAAGGACCTTTAGATGCAATATCTGCTGCTACTTTCATAACTTTTTCCATCATATCTTCTTTCGTTTCGAAGATTTCATTTACCAGCCCATGATTCAATGCTTCTTCGGGCAGAAATCTTCTTCCTGTATAAGCCAATTCCCTCACTACACCCTCAGGTATTAGTCTGGGTATTCTTTGCAAAGTTCCAACATCAGCCGCCATGCCGATATTTATCTCTTGTATGCAGAAAAACGCATCTTTAGTGCAATATCTCATGTCTGTAGCTGTTGCCAAGTCAACACCTCCGCCTACGCAAGCTCCTTGAACAGCAGCTATGACAGGTATTCTGGCTTTTTCTAAACAAGTAATTGTGTGTTGGAGATCAAGAGTCACTCTATATCCAGATTCTTTTCTCATACCCATGTGAGCATTGGGTTGTTTTTCAGAAGGGGAAAAGTTTGCTAGATCCATACCTGCGCAAAAATGTTTACCTTCTCCAGAGAGTACAATTACCCTAGCCGAAGCATCATCTGAAATACTTTCAACTAAATGAGGTAGCTCAGACCAAAAAGCTTTATTCATAGAGTTATATTCTTCCGGTCTCGACATTCTTATGTGAGCAATTTTATCTTTAATTTCTAAATCAAAACATGTGTATTCCATTTGTATCTCCTTGATTTCTATACAGTCTCAGCTAATTTTATAATTTCTTCAACTTTTACTTTAAGTACATCTACGTGATCAAAAGCTTTGTTATGAGGCATCACTACTTTTCGATCTCTACTAAGAAGATCTAAACCTTTTTTTAACTCTTGTATGCTCTCAAGCAATTTCTCTTTATTTTCCATTTTAATTTTTAATATGATCTTTGAGTGATATATTGTAGAAGAAAAGATAGTTACAAGAAATGGAAGTTTCACAATTAGCAGAAATCTCTCAAAGAGTTATGGAGGCTGTAGAAAAGGCATCTTCTAAAGTTATGGAGATTTATGATTCAGATAATTTTGAAATTGATAATAAGAATGATGGCTCGCCTGTTACTATTGCAGACACGGAGTCTAATGCAATTCTTTCTAATATTTTGAAGTCTCTTGATATTAAGGCCCCAATATTATCCGAAGAGGGAGACATAAAGAAAAATAAAGTAAGTACCTTTTGGTTAATCGATCCTCTCGATGGTACTAAAGAGTTCATAAACAAGAATGGAGAGTTCACGGTAAATGTCGCTCTAATAGAAAATGGAAAACCAGTATTAGGAGTAGTTTCAGCTCCGGCAATAAAAGAGATTTTTGTTGGTTTTGGGGATACTTCCTTTAAATTAACAAATGGGAAGAAAATTCCCATTAGCTCAAAGAAGCAAACTAGAGATTTGTGTAAGGTAACTACGAGCAAGAGCCACAAGAGCGATATTGATCAAATCTTTGTTGATATTTGTAAAGCTGAGTTTGAGATTGTTGAGGAGCTACCAACAGGAAGCTCTCTAAAGTTATGCCGTGTTGCAGAGGGTAGTGCCAATATTTATAGTAGATTGGGACCTACTTATCAGTGGGATATAGCAGCTGGTCAAGCAGTTGTTGAAGCTTCTGGCGGGAAGGTAACAAGCTTAGCAGGGATTCCTCTTCGGTATGAATTTATTTCTGAAAAAAAGAATCCTTTATTTTTTTGTTCTGGAGATCCGGATTATGCTTGGGAAAGCTTATTTAAAAAAATTAATCTAAACTAAGAATTATTTTTCCTATATTTTCGTTTGCTTCCATAATTTCATGAGCCCGTTCGCTTTCAGAAAAAGGAAGAATTTCATGAATGATGGGTTTAATCTTGCCAGCTTCAAAGAGTGGTAAAACCTCTGTTGCTATGTTTTTCATGACCAAATTTTTTGCATCTATACTCCTAGCACGGATTGTTGAGCCTATTATTTTTTGTCTTTTAATCATCAGATGTCCTAAATTTAGATTGGCTACTCCACCACCCATCAATCCTATGATTACTAACCGTCCTTCAGTGCCAAGGACACTCAAATTATTTTCTAGGTAATTAGCTCCTACGGGATCTAATATGATGTTTACTCCTTCAGGAGCCCATTTTTTAATTTCTGAAAATATGTCTTCAGTTCTTACTTCACCTGCTTCAGCTCCAAGATTTATACAAAAATCTATCTTTTCTTTTGATCCTGCAGTTACAAAGCTTTTGCAGCCATAGGCTTTAGCTAGTTGTATTCCAGCAGTCCCAATGCCACTTGCACCAGCATGAAAAACTACTTTATCGCCTTTTTGCATATATGCTTCCATAAAGAGATTTAACCAACAAGTCGCATAAACCTCAGGAATTGAAGCAGCAGCATTCCAATCAATGTTTGATGGTTTTCTTACTGCGTGAAATTCTGGGCAGGCAACGTATTCGGCATATCCACCTCCGGCAAGAAGTGCAATCACCTCGTCTCCAGGTTTTTTTGAAGTAACTTTATCTCCCACTGATTCTACAATTCCGCTACATTCAAGACCCAGAATCTCACTCGAGCCTGGCGGAGGAGGATAAAGACCATTTTTTTGAGCTATGTCAGCTCTATTTATTCCAGCAGCCTTTACTTTAATTAGTATTTCGCTGTCTTGTATGGTCGGCATTCCAGTTTCTACAATACCCAACTTTTTATCAATAACCTCGATAGCTTTCATATTTTGTTGTTCATATTTATAAAGGTTAATTTATCCAGATTTTTACCTTTACTCACTAAAAATGTAAAATTCGCATTGATTATGCCTAAAAAAGAGCTCAAAAGTGAAAATTCTGCAGGTACCGCTCTTCAAGAGATGGAGTCATTATCTCCTGGGGGAGACTTACAGGCCTATATAAACTCTGTTCACAGTATAGGAATATTAAGCTCGGAAGAAGAAAAGAAACTTGCAGAAGATTTATATTACAGAAACGATCTTGATGCAGCCCGAAAGCTTGTTCTGGCTCATTTGAGGTTTGTAATATACATAGCAAAGACTTATTCAGGCTATGGTCTCTCTGAAGCTGATCTGATTCAAGAAGGTAATGTAGGATTAATGAAGGCAATAAGAAAATTTAATCCAGAAATGGGCGTTAGATTGGTTTCATTTGCTGTTCACTGGGTCAAGGCAGAAATACATGAATATGTATTAAAGAATTGGAAAATAGTAAAGATTGCAACTACTAAGGCCCAAAGAAAACTATTTTTCAATCTTAGAAGTAAAAAGAAAGGATTAGGTTGGCTTACGGAAGAGGAAGTAGAACTCATGGCTAAGGATTTAGGAGTAAAACCTTCTGAAGTAAGAGAAATGGAAAAAAGGCTAAGTGGTGTAGATATGTCTTTTGACCCTTCATCAGAATCAGATGATGAAGAAGCATCATATGCACCCTCTCAATTTTTAGAAGATACTGACTCAAACCCTGCAGAAATTTTTGAAAGAGACAGCCTCAACCAAAACAACTCAGATCAACTATATGAAGCCATAAATCAGTTAGATGACAGGAGTAGAGACATATTACAAGATAGATGGCTAGCAGATGAGAAATTAACACTTCATGAGCTTGCTGAAAAGTATGATATTTCCGCTGAACGCGTTCGACAGATTGAAAAAAATGCGATGAAAAAAGTTAAGCAATCTTTCGCTTCGGAAGATTAGTGTGCCGATACAAGATAAATTAAAAAGTTTTGTTTTAAGAAAAGGGCGGATAACTTCCAATCAAAGAAGAGCCCTTATAGAGCTCAAAGAAAAATTTATCATAGATGACACAAAGTATCTTGATAACTTTTGGGTGAAATCCCAGTCCGCTTTAGATATTGGATTCGGTGCTGGAGAAACAACAATTCATATAGCTAAAAGTAATCCTGATATGTTTGTATTAGGTGCAGAAGTTTATCTATCTGGTGTTGGATCACTTCTTAGCAGAGCAGAAGAGGAAGGCGTAGACAACATAAGAGTTGTTAATGGTGACATAGTGCCTTTCCTTGAACATAAGGTTGCTGATGAATGTTTTAACTTAATTTTAATGTTTTATCCCGATCCATGGCCGAAGCGTAAGCATCATAAAAGAAGATTATTAAAACAAGATTTTATTGATTTACTTAACAAGAAGCTTAAAGCAGAGGGCATCCTTTATTTTAAGACTGACTGGGTACATTATTTTCAATCAGTAAGAAAGCTCTTTGAAGATAACAAAGATTGGAAATTACTAAAAAAACAAGAGCTAGAAAGATATCTTATTGACCTACCACAGACTTCTTTTGAGAAAAAAGCATTAAAGTCCGGTGAAGAGTTGCATGAACTGGTCTTCAAAAAAATTAATTAGATAATTGAGATATCTTAGTGAGAAGAGAATTAAAAGCCTCTGATCTATGAGATATTTTATTCTTTGCCTCTTTATCCATTTCGGCTAGATGAAATCCATTTTCGGTGATAAATATTGGATCATATCCAAATCCATTTTTACCTTTAAATTCAGATGAGATTTTACCTCTTAATTCACCATAACTTTTTATTATGTTTCCCTGAAAGTATCCTACTAAACAACATTTAAATCTTGCTGACCTTAATTTTTCTTCAACCCCTTCTAACTTTTGTAAAAGTTTTGCACAATTATCTTCATCTAAACCAGATTCAGAATAACGAGCAGAAAATATTCCTGGCTCTCCATCGAGAGCATCGACCTCTAGCCCTGAGTCATCTCCAATTGCCGGAATGCCAAGGTTATCGGATATAAATTTTGCTTTTATAAGTGCATTTTCATAGAAGTTCTTACCAGTTTCAGGTGGAAGCTCTTTTATAGATTCAGGTATGCTTATAAACTCATAAGATGTTTTTTTTGCTAATTCTTTAAACTCATCTAATTTACCTGAATTTTTTGTTGCTACAGCTATTTTCATTGAGAGATCTTGTATATAGCACTTGCTGCAAAAAGGTTGGGAAAATTTTTCGTAGATAAATTTTCATGCCCTGAACCATTAAGAAAACTTTTTTCTAAGATATTTATTCCACAGTTTTTGCAAAGATCCTCGAAATCTTTGATAGTGCATAAATGAATATTTTCAGTATCGTACCACTGACTAGGCAAGGTACCTGTAACTGGCATTTTTCCTCCAATCAATAACTTGAAGCGAGTTGTAAGGTGACCAAAATTTGGAATTGTAACTATGCACTCTTTACCTATTCTTGTTATCTCTAGGAGAGCCTTCTTAGGATCTTTAAGAACTTGAATAGTTTGACTCATAATGACCATATCAAAACTCTTATCAGCAAAATTATCCAAACCTTCATCAATATTTTGTTGAATTACGTTCAATCCAGACTTAATACATTCATTTATATTATCTTGATCTATTTCTACTCCCAGAGTTTTAGCATTTAGTTCCTTTGACAGCATATTTAATATTTCGCCTTTACCACAGCCAAGATCAAGAATTTCTGAATCTTCATCTATCCAATTCTTTATCACATCGATTGTTTTCATTTAATTTTTTAAGAATGAAGACAGACCCTTCACGTAGTCTGAATTAGTAAATAAGAATGAGTCATGACCATGAGGACTGTCAATTTCGAGATAACTAACATTTTTCTTAGCTGCAATTAGGGCGTTAACAATTTCTTTTGATCTCTCAGGAGCAAATCGCCAGTCAGTAGAGAAGGAAACAATTAATATCTGAGCTTCTATATCCTTAAATGCATTGGATAGACTTCCATTAAATTCGCTTGCAGGGTCAAAATAATCCAATATTTTTGTCATCAATAGATACGTATTCGCATCAAAATTTTCAGAAAATATGTCTCCTTGGTATCGCAAATAACTTTCTATTTCAAACTCAGCATCAAATCCATAACTTAATTTTTCTTCCTTTAGCTCTCTCCCAAACTTATTCCTCATTGCCTCTTCGGAGAGGTAAGTTATGTGCCCAATCATACGGGCCAGTTTTAAGCCTTGTTTTGGAGATTTGCCTTTATCTAAATATCTTCCCTCATGAAAATCTGGGTCATTTATTATCGCCTGCCTAGCCACTTCATTAAATGCAATGTTCTGGGCACTCAGTCTCGGAGCTGCTGCTATAACTCCTGCTTTCTTTATTCTATCCGGGAAGAGTCGAGACCACTCAAGAGCCTGCATTCCACCTAAACTCCCCCCTATTACGGCATGCCATTTGTTTATTCCAAGATAGTCCGAGAGCATAGCTTGCGATCTTACCCAATCTTTTACAGTAATTATTGGGAAGTCAGGGCCAAAATAGTCTCCAGTCTCGACATTTACTGACGATGGTCCGATAGAACCATGACAACCGCCTATATTATTTGGACAAACCACAAAAAATTTGTTGGTATCTATGGCTTTATTAGGACCTATCAGAGAATCCCACCAGCCAGACCTTTTTTCACCTTCATATTTTCCAGCTGCATGATGATTACCACTCAAGGCATGACATATAAGGATTGCATTAGACGCATCAGAGTTAAGAGATCCGTATGTCTCATAAACAAGATCTAGTGTTTCAAGTTTTTTTCCACATTCAAGGTCTAGACTACCTTCCAAAGTAACCTTGCTAGCCTCTACTAAACCTAATGAGTCGTCCATAAAAAAACCTGTTTGCCTTTGCTCAACAGGTTTAATTTAATGCATTAGCTGTATTTCAATTAAACGCCCGCAAGCTATATCAAATCGGCGAAAGTATTATTATATTGAATAAAACCTTAGAAACCAACTGACAGCCATACGGGCAGTCCTGATTCTATGGCATACTGTACAGAAATCGCTTGTAGAAAATTTAATACAATAAAAGCAAAAATTGGAGAGAAATCTAAACCGCCCATTGGGGGTAAAAAAGTCCTAAAGGGGCTGAAGAACTTATCTGACATCTGTCTAATTAATACTATTGCAGGATGATAATTGTTACCTGCGATAAAGCTTAAAATAATGCCTCCAAGTAGGATCCACCATATCATCTTCAGCATTAAAAGAACTACTGAATAAGTTGACCACATTAATATCTTAATTGGTTCATATTCAATTGATCCTGCAATAGCTGCTAGATAGAAAGCCCCCGCTTGAATGAAAACAGCAACCAAAAAAGAAGAGAAATCAAAATTCTTTATAGGCTTGATTAGGGACCTCAGCAATTGACTAGGCAGATCAACGGCTCTAATTATCCCCTGAACAAGAGGATTATAGTAATCAACCTTGAGTAATCTAAATAAGAAATTGAATACAACGCCAATAGTAAAAACATCCATAAGAGCCTTGAAGAGAAAAAAAGTTGCTTCAGACACTAGTTTTCTCCCAATTCAATCGATTTTTTTTCTGCCTCTTGCATAGTCCTCTTAATTATCTCTTTAAGATTATTTGATTCAAATTCTTCTATTGCTTTTTGTGTGACTCCACCTGGAGAGGTTACCTTTTTTCTTAGAATTTCAGGTGAATCCTCAGATGTCTTAGCTAGATTTGCTGCACCCGAAATCATCGAGGAAAGTAAGTGAGTTTTTTCTTCTTTAGATAGCCCTAGACCATCTGAAGACTCTAACAGGGACTCTATTAAATAAAATATGTATGCTGGCCCGGATCCAATTAATGCAGTGAAGATATCTATATCTTTCTCTTTAATCTCTGCAACTTCTCCAACATGCTCAAATACTAATTTTGCTTTGGCAATATCTGATTTATTTACGTAATTATTAGGTGAAATTGCTGTCACTCCTTCCATAATACTTGCTGGTGTGTTTGGCATGGCCCTAATAATTCTTGCAGGAGAGTTTATAGAGGTTTCAATCTTTTCTATTTTGACTCCTGCAGCTATTGAAACTATCAAAGGATCATTTTCATTAATTTTTTCCTTTATTTCTTCAAGAACAGTCTCAATCATATTTGGTTTCACAGCCAAAATCACAATATCGGCCAGCCCAACTACATCAAGATTATCTTTCGTAGTTTTTATTTTATGATCTTTTGATAGTCTATCTAGATGAGCGTCCTCTGGTGATGAGGCAACAATCTTTGAAGGGCTATGACTTCCATTTACCAAACCAGATATAAGAGCGGTTGCCATATTCCCAGCCCCTATAAAACCAATTACATCTTTTATTTCTTTCATTTCCTAGGTCCAAATATGCCCGTTCCTATTCTGATCATTGTAGCGCCTTCTTGAATGGCCGCACCATAATCTGTGCTCATACCCATAGATAAAGTATCGAATTTAAATCCTTTCTTTTTAAGAGCCTCATTTATGAGATTTACTTTATTGAAAACAATTTTCTGATCTTCCAGTTTTTCTCTAGGCTTAGGTATAACCATTAAACCTCTAACTACTAGGTTTTTAAAACCCTTAATGTCTTCAATAAAATCTTCAAGACATTCTTCACTCAGTCCAGATTTGCTATCTTCGGAATCAATGTTAATTTGAATGCACACATTTAGAGGACCCTTTGATTCTGGCCTTGAATCATTAAGCTTTTTAGCTAACTTATAGGTATCTACGGTATGAACCCAATCAAAAATCTCAGCAACTTTCTTTGCTTTTCTCGATTGCAAAGATCCTATGAAATGCCAAATGATTTTGTCATCAAGTTTATTTATCTTTTCTTCTGCTTCTTGAAGATAGTTTTCTCCAAAATTATTTAATCCAGCTAGATAAGCTTCTTGTATTTTCTCGATTGATTGAGATTTGCTGGCACCAATTAAGATTACCTTTTTAGGATCTTTGTTTCCAAGCTTGCAGTACTCTTGTATATCTGCATTAATATTATTAATATTTTTTGAAATCACGGATTCACATTTCTTCAGGAGCATTTATCCCTAATATTGAAAGACCGTTATGCACAACCTGTTTAACTCCGCATAATAAAAATAACCTTGATCTCATAAGATTCTTATCATCTATAAGAAATTTCTCGCTGTTATAGTAACTATGAAAGCTGCTCGCTAGATCCCTAAGGTAGTAACATATCAAATGCGGTTCACTCGAAAGGGCAGCTCTTTTTATTAAATCAGGATACTGCCTAAGCATTTTTTGGATCTCCACTTCTCTATCAGAATCAAGAAGCTCAAGATCTGATTTATTCAGTTTTTTGAAATCAGCCTCTGCTTTACGCAGAACGCTACAAATACGTGCATGAGCATACTGTATATAATAAAGAGGGTTGTCTTTAGACTGTTCTTTGGCAAGATCTAGATCAAAATCTAGATGTTGATCTGCCTTTCTGTTTATATAAAAGAATCTGGCAGCTTCAGTTGAAACTTCTTCAATTAATTCTCTTAAGGTTATAAATTCTCCACTTCTTGTAGACATGGTAACTTTCTTCCCATCTCTTATAAGGTTTGCAAACTGGATAAAAACAACTTCAAGTTTATTTTTATCTTTTTGGCTGGCTTCCATGGCAGCTTTTACTCTAGGTATATACCCATGATGATCAGATCCCCATATATTTATGATACGGTCGTAGCCTCTTTCATATTTATCTAGGTGATAAGCGACGTCAGATGCGAAGTAGGTATATTCGCCATTACCTCTTTTCAGGACCCTGTCTTTATCATCTCCAAAATCAGACGATTTAAACCATACTGCTTCATCTTTCTCATATACAAAGCTTTTAGAATGAAGATTCTTTATTATCTCTTCTACCTTACTGTGAGTCTCGTTATCATTTTGGTAAAGCGATGATTCTGAGAACCATTTGTTATGATTAACTCTGAAGTCTGATAGGTCCTCCTTGATTTGAGAGATGATTTCCTGAAGAGCAAAATCTCTCAAGAAAAAAAACTTATTACCTAGTTCTGTTTTTAAACCTTCAATTATGTGGTCTGTATGGAGCTCGTCATCTTCATTCTCAAAAGCAAAGATGCTAGAAATAGTTTCACTATCAATAACAAACTCGTCTTTTTTAATAGTCTTTAAGTCCTTTGCAATAACTTCCATGTATCCGCCTTGATAGCCATTATTTATCATTTGTATCTGACTTCCGAATAATTGCGCGTATCTAATCCATAAGCTGACCGACAAAATATTCATTTGTCTACCGAAGTCGTTAATATAATATTCTTCATCGACCTCAAAACCAGCTTCCTTCAATAAACTAGATAACACGGAACCAAAGACTGCACCTCTGCCGTGACCAACATGTAAGGGTCCTGTGGGATTGCTCGATACGTATTCAATCAAGACTCTTTTATTATGCGGCTCAATTTTTCCATAATTCTCCTTTTCAGAATCAATGATCTTTAGTACCTCTCCATGTGAGTTTTTTGATAAAAAGAAGTTAATGAAACCGGGCCCTGCAACTTCCACTTTTAGGATGTCTTCATCAAGATTAAACTGTTGAATAATTTCATTAGCTATCTCTAGAGGGTTTCTTTCAAGAGGTTTAGCCAATATAAGGGCTATGTTAGATGCTAGATCGCCATGCTCTTTATCTTTGTTTTCCTGTATATTTACTTCATATTGGTTTAAGTTAATTTCAGGACTTTTATAAAGATTACTTAAGATGCCTTTAAGGCTTTTTTGAATTTTATCTTTCATGAAATAGATTATTTTCTACCTTGATACTCGCCATTTCTAGTATCAATAGTTACTACCTCACCTTCTGAAACAAAAAGTGGCACCTTAACAATTGCTCCAGTTGAAAGAGTAGCAGGTTTTGACCCTCCTGTTGCAGTATCTCCCTTAACACCAGGATCAGTTTGTGTGACCTCAAGATCTACAAAAGTAGGTGCAAAAACAGAAATAGGTTTTTCATTCCATAACAGTACTTTGCATGTATCTTCTTCCGTTACCCATTTATCAAGCTCACCCAATATCTTTGTATCTACAGCTATTTGTTCGTAGGTATCAGGGTGCATAAAAAACCAATCATTACCATCGCTATATAGAAACTGCATATCGAGCTCTTCAACATCTGCAGCTTCTAAGGATTCTCCTACCTTGCAGGTTTTTTCCCCAACCCTTCCGGTAAGATAGTTTCTAAACTTAATTTTACTAAATGCCTGTCCTTTACCGGGCTTATTAAATTCTTCCTCAATAATGACGCAAGGGTCATTATCTATAATAATTTTTAAACCGACTTTGAAGTCACTTGTTGAATAATTTACCAAGGTCTTTTCCTACCTGTTTTTTAAAGAAACCAATTTTTCACCAAATTTTACTCGCTTATTTTCTTTCAAGGAATCTAAATCTATATCATTACAATTCTCAAAGATAAGTATTACGGTTGATCCCATTCTAAAGTGAGCAATTTCTCCCCCTTTTTTAACCATACAATTCTTTTCAGGACCTTTATTCCAAGACTCTATCAATGACTTTCGAGAATCTAGACTTTCGTTAGCCCAAAAAGGAACTATGCTTCCAACTACTGAAGCTCCAACGGAGACTAGGCTATATTTAAAATTTTCTGAATTTACATTTAGTACGGACCTTTCATTTTTTATATACAGTTGAGGAATACTGCTCTGGGCAGATTTATTGACGCTAAATAGTGAGGTCCCTAAATGTTTTGTATTAACTATTTCACCATCAAAAGGACAATGAATTCTATGATAATCTGTTGGTGCAAGATATATGGTTATAAAAAAGCCCTCACCAAAAAACTTTCTATCATCCTCGCCAACTAGATCAATAATAGAATATTTATGCTTCTTTGCTTGTATTAGTTGTCCCTCTTTGATTTTTCCATAATCCACTATTTCTCCGTCCACTGGTGAGATGACAACATTATCAGACCAGTCTACTTCTCTTGCATCATCCCTTAGTCTCCTTGCAAAAAAATCATTGTAAGATTGATAATGACTTATTTCGGTATACATAGCTTCCTCTAGATTGGGTCTATATATATTTATGAAGCCTTTTATAAGAATATTTTTTATGAAGGGTATTTTGCTATTTGCTAAGATACCTAACAACAAGGTTAAAAATATATGAGGAATTATTTTTTGCACTTTTATTTTAGTTTTAAAGGAAAAAGTTTCGGAACTGTCTCCATATAATTTCCATAATCGGAATATTTTAGTGTTAGTTTCTTTTCTGTAGAAGGTATTAATACCTTTACCACAATATAGCTTAATAGAAACAATCCAAAAAGTGACCATTGAGAACCTACGGCACCTAATGCCAAAATTTCAATCCCTATAAAGAATAAAACAATACCTAATAGATTTGGATGTCTAGTGATTGACCATGGTCCGGTTCTAATTAAACTCAATTGATCATTTGAATAGAGTTTAAGTTCCTTTTCACACCATAGTTCTATAGCAATTCCTAACGAACAGATAGTGATTCCAAAAATATCGAGTCCGCTCAATGCAGAATATCCTGAGAGGTAGTTAAGACAGGTGATACTGCTAAAACACAAAAACTGAAAAAACGATAATTTGGTAACAGAATATACGATACTAAAGTATTCTTTATTTGAAATAGATTGACGGACTTGGTCCAGAAACTCTTCTAATAATGAGATCTTTAAAGATTTATAAGAGGTAAATGATTTAAAACACCATAAACTTACAATGACATTAGCGATTAACTGTCTGTCAGATATATCCGAAATATCCGATACATTTTGCAGAATTAGACTGAGTGGAATACACAATAAGATCGGTAAAAAAAAGAATTTTAAAAAAACCCTTGGGCTTTTTTTCTTAATACTTCTAAAAATCAATGCTAAAAGTAAAGTGCAGTTGAATAAATAAAGAATTAATGAGAACTCAAAATTTGACATATTAATTTATTTTACTGAACCTCTTTTTTTGGCGTTGCATTGAAACTTAATTGACTCTATAGTTTAACCGTTCGTAACGGGGAAGTTGAAATAATGTGGTTGCAAATTACCTAAGTTTCATCTACTTTGCGACTATATTAGTTAAGAATTTTAAAAAATTAGGGGATAGCTATGACGCGTCTTTTTAAATTTGTTTTCATGCTTGCTGGATTATCCATTTCCAGTCTAATGTTGGCTGATCAAATACAGCCTTTATTAGATGTCGGTGCTGCTAGGCAAGCTGCAGAGAAAACATCTCAATCTAAAATCGATGAAATGGAAGAGCAGACTTCAGTAATCGTTAGTGAATTTAAAACAGTAAGTAAACAAATTGAAGGCTTAAGAGTCTATAACGCTCAAATGCGTCAACAAATACAGCGTCAAGAGGAGCGTTTAAAAGAAATTGATAAGACTCTCAAAGAGGCTCAGATCATGCAGAGACAGATTCCACCATTCACTAGAAGAATGCTTGCTGGTATAGAGACTTCTATAGAACTGGATCTGCCATTCAATCAGTCAGAAAGACGTGAGCGTATTGCCTTTGCAAAGGCTGCTTTAGATAATCCAACTGTTTCGCCCGCAGAAGGCTTGAGACAAGTACTTGAAGCATTTAATGTAGAGGCTGAATACGGCAGAAAAATTGATGCATATAAGGATAGTATTGTCATCGACGGAGAGCTAAGAGAGGGAAATATTCTCAGAGTTGGCAGATTGGCTATGGTCTTTCAAACCGCTGATGAAACTCAAACTCATGCTTGGAATAATGCAACTAGGGCTTGGGAAGAGCTTGATAATAGTTATAGAAA
>MDTD01044484.1_pt1 | contig 15723 bp, 19 predicted proteins | sample 811221 | NCBI WGS metagenome assembly MDTD01 (sample SAMN05326646, study PRJNA326480) | marine metagenome | isolation source: seawater | place: Pacific Ocean: South West | collected 2011
TACGACAGCATGATGATTTGATGTTATGATATAAATCAGTTAATAGTACCTTTGGGTACATGAAGGTTTTTGAGAAGAACAGTAACATCTTTCGCTTATTGACCGAGGCGATATCAGAGGGCATATTGGTGGTCAACTCAGAACAATTGATAGTGGCCAGCAATGGTTCTGCCAGTCAAATGTTTGGTTATGAAGAGGGTGAGCTTGTAGGCAAATCGCTGAATATATTGATTCCTTCCAAATATCATAAAGCACATAAGGGCCATGTACAAAAATTCTTTGCACGTAGCGAAAAAAGACGCATGGGTGCGGGGCTTGATCTTTATGGTGTTCGAAAAGACGGGGCTCAGTTTCCGGTCGAGGTTGGTCTGAACCCCTTCGAATTGTATGGTAACACCTATATCATGGCCCTGATATTGGATGTGACCAAACGAAAGGAACAGGAATCAGAGATCAAGCTTCTGAATGCTGAACTTGAAGACAAGATAAAACAGCGAACGCAAGAATTGGAAGCCAAGGTCATTGAACTCAGGGAAGAGGTAAAACGTAGAAAAGAGGCAGAAGAAAAAGCTACTGAGGCCCTGCAGAAAGAAAAAGAACTTGGCGATTTAAAGACCAAGTTCTTATCGTTGGTGTCGCACGAATTCAAGACCCCGCTGAGCGCCATATTGACCTCTACCACACTGTTGTCAAAATATACCCAGACCGAGCAGCAAGAAAAACGGAACAAGCACTTGGCCACTATCAAGGCCAAGGTCAAATATCTGAACAACATTCTGAATGACTTTCTTTCGGTGGAAAGGTTGGAGTCTGGCAAGGTCAAGTACAATATCACTTCATTTCCGTTGAGCAAGGTGATCAACGAGGTGGTGTACGATTCAAACATGTTGTTGAAGACCGGTCAAAAAATATTATATCCGAATGATATCGATGATATAATTCTGGAGTTTGACGAAAAGATTCTAGAGTTGGTGCTTTCAAACCTTATCCACAATGCCATCAAATATTCCCCTGAAGATGCTACCATCGATTTGAGGGCCAGCAAGGGAGATGGCCATATTACGATAAAGGTAATTGATGAGGGCATGGGCATACCAAAAGATGACCAGAAATACATTTTTCAGCGCTATTACAGGGCCGGAAATGCACTTTTGACCCAGGGTACCGGTATCGGATTGAACATTGCAAAGTTGCATATCGGAAATTTGGGCGGGGATATTTCTTTTACAAGCACCGAAGGCGAAGGTTCTGAGTTTGAGTTGAAGCTTCCTTACAAAAACTCTAAATTAGGGTCATGAAACCAGCATCAAGAAATTTTAAAACTAATTCACAAAAGAAATGATTAAAATTTTTAATGCGAGAACGAAGTGGTTGTCCCGAAACTTCGGGATTCTAAATTTTATAATTACCTTGTTATCAATTAATTATTGAAATTTAAACGCGTGAAAAAAGTACTGTTAATCGAAGATGATCTGTCGTTGAGGGAAAATACAGCAGAATTATTGGAACTCTCAGGGTACGAAGTGGTGACTGCACCGAATGGCTGTATTGGTGTAGACTTGGCCCGGCAAGAGGCCCCCGACGTGATCGTTTGTGATATCATGATGCCCGAAATGGATGGCTACGGGGTGTTGAAAGAACTTTCATCAGATCCCCAGACCCAGCAGATTCCCTTCATATTTCTTTCGGCAAAGACCGAGCGTTCAGAGGTTAGAAAGGGCATGGATATGGGCGCCGACGACTATCTTACCAAGCCCTTTGAAGAAGACGAGCTTATAAGTGCCATAGAAAGTCGCCTTGCCAAAGCCCAGATACTTGCCAACAACGAGGTGGCCACTTCATTGAACAACGATGGCGACCAAGAAGGGGTGCACACCTTGCACCAACTGAAAAATTTTATTGACGACCATGGTACTGTGGAGAAATATGAAAAGGGGGCCATCATCTTTGATGAAAATGCACATGCCAATAATGTCTTTCTCATTTTAAAGGGCGTGGTCAAATGCTACCGAATGGATGAAGATGGCAAAGAGTTGATAACCAGCTTGCACCACGCCGACGACTTTTTGGGCCTTACTTCCTTTATCGATAATGTGACCTACAGAGAGAGTGCCGCAGCGGTTGAAGAGGTAGAACTCGCCAAAATATCGAAATCTGAACTGAAGCATTTGGTTGAAAGCAACCAAGATGTCTCAATGGAGTTGATGGAATTGCTTTCATCGAACATATCGGAATACAAAGAAAAATTGCTTCAAATGGCCTATGGTTCGGTGCGCAAGAAAACCGCGCGCACCCTGCTGCAGTTCGCCGAGATACTTGAAAAAGGCCCCGACCAGCCCATCAACATAGCCAGAAGCGATTTGGCCAGTGTGGCGGGCATTGCTACCGAAAGCCTGATACGAACCCTATCGAACTTTAAAAAGCAAGGGCTTATAGAGGTGGGGGGACGAAACATTAAGATTTTAGATGTCAAGGGCTTACAATCGGTGATCTAAAAGGGGGCGCAATCACTGGCCCCAAGTCTGCTAACTGATATTTGTCATTTTTTCGAGCACCGTACCCCTCTACATTTGTTGGGTAAGTGTACGATGGAATGAAGAACATCCTAATCCCAACAGATTTTTCTGAGGATGCATGGAAGGCAATACAATATGCCCAATTGCTATTCAAAGAGGTAGAATGCAATTTTTATTGCTTGCATGTGAGCGATTTGGTAGAATATGCCGTTGTTACTGCCAATGAGGGCAATGGCAATGGAACCGGGGTTGCCAATGGAACCATAATGACCGCCTCCAAGAAGCAGCTCAACGATTTCTTAAAAGCGGCAGAAGACAACTTCACCAACCAAAAGCACCACTTCTTCGGCATTCATGATCACGGCTTCTTCATCGATTCCATTAAAAAGCACGCAGAAGAAAAGAAAATCGATCTGATCGTAATGGGTACCAAGGGGGCTACGGGACTTCGCAAGAGGATCATTGGCAGTAACACGGGCGATGTGATCACCAAGGTTCCTTACAACACCCTGGTCATCCCCAAAGAAGCAGCGCTCCAGAGACCTGAAGAAATCGCCTTTCCGACAGATTACAACATCTTTTATTCGCACAAGATTTTGGAAGCGCTTTCAGAAATGATCCGATTGGGCGATGAGGGGAATTTCAGGGTGATGCACGTGACCAGATTGGGCGGAATTCTGACAAGTGAACAGAAGAAGAACCAAGAATACCTTCATGATTTTTTGATGGAGAGTTTCCCTGAAAACAACAGTTTTCATACCCTTACCAACAAAAGCGTGAATGCGGCCATACAATGCTTTGTCGAAAGCAGGGATATCGACATGATCATCATGGTGGCCAAGAACCTTAATTTTCTACAGCAAATGCTTTTTGACCCTCTGGTAGAGAAGATTAGCTTCCATACCAATGTTCCCTTTTTTGTGATTCATGAGTAGCACCAATTTGCTTCTTTTTTTGAGTTGACCAATGTCATAGTTTAAAAAATTGTACCGCCATACATTTAAGTGACAATCGATTTTTTGCCATGAAGACAATCTTGATTCCCACAGATTTCTCTAAAAACGCACGTCACGCCATAGACTTTGCAGAGAAACTCTATTGGTGCGAACGCACCCATTTTTGCTTATTGCATGCCTATGCCGATGAGGTGTATGGTGACTTCAAAAATGTCTCTGAAAAAGAGTTTGACCAACGGAAAGAAACGGTTGAAGAAAATGTGGATGAACAGCTTTCAAAACTGGTTGACGATGTAATCGAGACACCCCCCAACCCCAAGCACAGCTTTGAGACGATCAGTGTATTTGAATCTTTGGTCGATGCAGTGAACGATGTGGTCAACCAAAAGAACATCGATTTGGTGGTCATGGGTACACGGGGCAAAAACCAAAAAAGCAAGGTCACTTTTGGGAGCCATACAGTGCAGGTCTTCAAGTATGTCAGTTGTCCGGTGTTGGCCGTGCCAATGGAGTTTGAATACCGTCAGCCCAAAAATATAGCCTTCCCCACCGATTTTATGGTTCCCTATAAAAGAAGGGAACTGAAATTGTTGGCCGATCTGGCCCGACAGTTTAAATCTGAGATACACTTGCTCTATATTTCTGACTTTGAAGACCTGAGCCATCGACAACTGGACAATAAGCGTTTTATACAGGAAACCTGTATGGATTGTTATGTGTCGTTCGAAAGAACAGCTGTCAGAAACAAAGCCGAGGCCATAATGGACTATATACAATCAAACGCCATTGACCTATTGGTAATGGTGAACTCAAGACACTCTTTTGTTGAAGATATGCTCTATCGCTCCACTGTGGACGAAATCGGGCTCACAGCAAAGATTCCCTTTTTGGTTATGCAGAATTTACCGAGATGAACAAGTGAAGCCATGAAACAGATTTTGTTGCCCACCGATTTCTCAGAGTATGCCTGGAACGCCATTTTCACGGCATTGAAGCTTTTTTCGGGCGAAACCTGCCAGTTTTACCTATTGAACGTCTATGAGCCGCATATCGAGAACCTGGTGGGCCTTAATGTTTCCAGTAGGGCCGGTACTGTCTATGAGGCCGTTGACAAGGCTTCAAAGAAAGGTCTTCAAAAAACCATACAAGCCCTAACAGACCAAAATACCAGTGCCGAGCACCGATTTGAAACCCTGTCACGGCCGGGTGCGCTTGAAGAGAACATTTTGGAAATCATCGCAGAAAAAGATATCGATCTAGTGGTAATGGGCACCAAGGGGGCCACCGGTGCCAAACGTATTTTTTTGGGAAGCAATACCGTCAAAGTTTTGAAGAAGGTAGCTATATGCCCAGTGCTGGCGGTACCTAGGGAGCATGACTTCAAGAAGCTCGAAACGGTTGTTTTTCCAACTGAATTCACCCATTTTTTTAAAAAGGGAAGTTTGGGTTTTTTAATTGAACTGGCCAAGACCTGGAAGTCAAATATTGCCGTGTTGCACGTTGCCCAACAGTTTATGTTGACCAAAACGCAAGAGCGGAACAAGAAGATTCTCGGCAATCGATTGGCCGGTATCGGCCATTCGTTTCATAGAGAAACAATCAAGTCGACCGTCGCCAACGCCATTACCGATTTTACAGAGGCCGTTGGTGCAGATATGATTGCACTGGTTCGTTACCAGCACACATTTCTTGAGGGGCTTACCCAAGAACCTGTGGTCAAGAAAGTAGCTTTTAGTGCAAAGGTTCCCCTATTGGTATTGCCCGAATAAACAAACAATGGACACTGGTTTCAACATATTGCTGCCAACCGATTTTTCTAAAAATGCACAGCATGCCGTGCGCTATGCGGTTACGTTATTTGCCGATGCCGATTGTACCTTTTATTTGCTCAATGCCTATGAGGCGGGCCCATCGGCACTGACATCAAAGATGTATAGGGCACGCGACACCCGGTTTTTCAGGGCCATAAAAGAACAGGCTGAACGCGAACTTGACCGTGTGTTCAAAGAACTTACAGAGGGCAGCACCCGCCCACGACACCAATTTAAGAAATTATCGGTGGCCGATTCGCTGGTGAACGCCGTTGGCAGGGCCGTGGTCGACCTTAATATTGACTATGTTGTTATGGGCACCAAGGGGGCCTCTGGCCTCAAAGAGGTGTTTATGGGGAGCAATACGGTGAAGATAATCAAGGCCATAGATTTTTGTCCATTGATAGCTGTGCCCCAAGAGTTTCCGTTGAAAAGGCCAAAAGAGATTCTTTTTGCCACGGGGTATGAACATATCTACGGTGCTTTTGAACTGTCGCCTTTGGTGAAAATTGCCCAATTGTGCCAATCAAAGGTGATAGCGATGCACATTCGCAAAGAGGAAGAACTTTTAGAGCACCAGAAAACGGCAAAGGAACTTCTGTCGAAGCGATTGAAGAGCATTTCCTACGAATTGAGGGAGGTGGCCAACGGGAAAAGTTTGGTCAAGCACTTAGATGACTACATCGGCAACCACGAAGAAATAGGCCTGCTTACAATGATCAACTATTGGCATAGTTTTTTTGAGAAGATTACCCACGAACCGGTCATCAAAAAAGTAGCTTTTCATTGTAAAGTACCCTTTTTGGTCATTCACTCAGTACAGTGAACATTGATCATGCTTACATGGCAGAAATGTCCATTTCTGTTGAATAAACTGACCAAAATCATATTATGTTCTGCATGCCATCACTAGCTTTAAAAAAGTCAAAGTCTTAGTGTTATGTTGAGAATATTATTGCCCACCGATTTTTCTGATAATGCATACAACGCCCTAGCGTATGCGTTGCAGTTGTATGCCAAAAGCACCTGTACCTTCTATCTATTGCACACGTACACACCTGCTGTTTATAGGGCTGAGTATATTCTTCAGAGTCCTGGGCAATTTGGTCTGGGGGATGTGTACCAGACCTTGGCCATGAACCGGCTGGATAAGCTCAGGAAGAAACTTGTGGAAGCGTTTCCCAACCCAAGGCACAACCTTGTGCCCCATGCGGCTTTCAACACTTTAGTGGATGAGGTTCAAGAAGTGGTCAATAATGAGAACATAGACATTGTCGTGATGGGAACCCAAGGGGCTACGGGAGCAAAGGAGATTTTTTTGGGGACGAACACGGTACATGTCATGAAAAAAGTGGGGGTGCCATTGTTGGTCATTCCGCCCAACAAGGCTTTTGAAAATATCGAAAGGATACATTTCCCTACCGATTATGAAGTAGACTATAATGAGGGTAACCTTAAAATGCTTTTCCACGTTGCCAAAGAGCACAGCTCGAGCATTGAGGTGATGCACGTTTCAACCGGATATGAGTTGACCGATGATCAGAAAAAGAACAAGGTCAAACTGCAAAAGATGTTGAAAGGCTTGCCACATCGTTTCCATGATTGGCCCAGCGAAGAGATCATTACGGCGATCAACCGTTTTCACCAAGAGCATGGCACACAGCTCTTGGCCATGGTGCGAAATAAGCACACCTTCATTGAGCGGTTGTTTGTTGAGCCCATCATCAAAAAGATAAGTTTTCATGCCACCATACCCTTTTTGGTAATGCCCCAAGAACCTTAAAACGTTGTACAATGTTGAACATATTAGTACCTACCGATTTTTCACATGATGCCTATAACGCCCTGTTTTATGCCACCAAACTCTATAAGAACGAGGCCTGTGTGTTTCATGTACTGCACACGTATGACCACCATTCACCATTGAAAAGAGACTACAGGGGGCACGAAGATTCCAAGACCTTGGAAGAATTTTTGTGCCGTAAGGTCGACGAATGCTTAAAAGAGGTCTGCCACCGGGCGGTACGTGACGCGGGCAAGAATGACCTCCACCAATTCAATACGGTGATGCGGCATGGGCAATTGGCAAAAGAGGTGGAACACTATGTAGCAGAACATGCCATTGATATTGTTGTAATGGGGGCCAAAGGTCAGACGGGGGCCAAAGAACTTTTTTTTGGCGGAAACACCATGGCCGTGGTAAAGGCCAACCTGAACTGCCCTGTGCTCTGCGTGCCCCGGCAGATTGATTATACGCCACTTACCAAAATAGCCTTTGTCTCTGACTTCAAGGCTTTTGATTTTAAGCATCTTGGGCACCTTGTCAAATTGGCCAATTTGCACCAGAGTGAAGTACACATTGTCCACATCTTAGAGAAATCACGGCTTGATGGCGAACAAGAAGGCAACAAAGAAAAACTCCTTTCTTTTTTTGAAAAGCGTTCGCCCATTGTACACCTTTTGCTCAACGAACGTTCGAAAGCGGCCACTATTAGCGATTTTGTCTCAAAAAACGGCACCAATCTCTTGGCCATGGTCTATCACGAACATTTCTTTTTGGAAAAACTGTTCAGGGAACCCGTTATTTTGGATGTAACCCATTACGTGGATGCCCCTCTTTTGATATTGCCCGACCATTAGGTAATGACAAATACACAAGGGTCTAAAACCATTAAACATGAACGATATGAAACAAGTAGGAATTTGGATAGACAAGGAAAAAGCATATATAGTCACACTCTCAAAAGATAGTGAGGCATTTGAGACGGTCAATTCTGAGGTAGAATTTTTTCACCCAAAGGGCGGGTCTCGTTCCAAGACCCGTTGGGGCCCCCAAGAGGTGGTGCAAGACAGCAAATATCTTGAACGTGAAAAGCATCAAATGCAGCGGTATTTCAACAATATTGTTCCCTATATTGAAAAAGCTGAAGAAATAGCCATTTTTGGTCCCGCCGATACAGGTCAAAAATTCAACAAATTCCTTGAATCGAAAAATCAGGCCCTTGCAAAAAAAGTAAAGAATGTACAAAAGGCCGATAGCATGACGCATAATCAAATCAAGGCTTTGGCACGCGATTTTTTTGCATCAAAATAAGGGTGTTGGTTGCAAATTACTTAGAACCGTTATCCACCAAATCATGAAAAAAAAGAGTAATGAATACGTTGACGTTGTCAAATCATCAGGCGACAAAGTGCCATTCTCCAAAAAGAAGCTCAAAGAATCACTTATAAGAAGTGGGGTTGGTGATCTTGTTGCTGAAGATATTGTTGCAAAGGTGAGCTCTGAGCTTTACGAAGGTATTAGCACCCAACAGATTTATAATCGTGCTTTTTCCCTACTCAAAAAGCACACCTCGGTACTGGCCTCAAAATACAAACTCAAAAAGGCAATTTATGAATTGGGGCCCACCGGCTTCCCCTTTGAGAAATTCATCAGTAATATTTTGCACTACTCTGGTTATAAAGTACGAACCAATGAAATACTTGCTGGGGTATGCGTGGCCCATGAGGTTGATGTAGTTGCCGAACAACAACATCTAAAAACATTGGTGGAATGCAAATTTCATAGTGATGAAGGGCGGTATTGCGATGTTAAGATTCCACTTTACATACATTCACGTTTCAACGACATAGAATCGTATCAAAGAAAAGACCAAACCGAACTAATGAACCTTACCGCAGGTTGGGTGGTCACCAACACGCGCTTCAGTAAAGATGCCGTGGCCTACGGGCAATGTGCAGGGCTATATCTTTTGAGTTGGGACCATCCGAAAGGCGAGAGCCTTAGAGAGCGTATAGATGGGTTGGGGCTGTACCCCATAACGGTTTCTACTATTCTCTCAAAAAGAGAAAAAGAATTTTTGTTGGGAAGAGATATCGTACTCTGTAAACAATTGTTGGGAGATAGGTTTTATTTAGATCATTTGGGTATTACCGAACCCAGAAAAGAGAAGATTTTGGAAGAAATAGAGCTGCTCTGCGCCGTTTAAACTGTAGCGATGGACCTTAAAATCAAATTTCTAGGGGCGGCCAATGAGGTTACCGGTTCAAAGCACTACCTGGAAACACCTGAAACAAAATTACTGGTAGATTGTGGTGTTTTTCAAGGTGTCAAAGAACTACGAGAACTCAACTGGCAAAAACTACCGGTTGCGGTAGCGAAAATTGATTTCGTGTTACTGACCCATGGCCATTTAGACCATGTGGGGTATCTTCCACGCTTGGTCAGAAATGGGTTCAGGGGCAAAATTCTCGGAACCGCCCCAACATTGGCCATTGCACGTATTGTGCTGCTCGATAGTGCAAAAATTCACGAAGAAGAGGCAGAAAGGGCCAACAGGGAGGGGCATAGCAAGCACTCGCCGGCCATGCCTTTTTTTACCGAGAAAGAGGCAGAATTTACCCTCCGATTTTTCGAAGCGGTCGAAAAAAATGAGTGGAGACATCTAAGTCTCAATCTACGCTTCAGGTTCAGGTATGTGGGCCATATTATTGGAGCCTGTTTTATCGAGCTTGAAGCCCACGGTAAACGATTTGTCTTTTCTGGTGATGTGGGTAGACAAAACGATTATTTGTTGGCCCCACCAAAAAGGCCCAGATGGGCCGATTATCTGATCATGGAGAGCACCTATGGGCACCAACTACACCCGCAGGAAGACCCAGAGAGGGTTCTGACAGACCTTGTTCACCGAGTGGTTCAAGAGCGTGGCAATCTGGTAATCCCTTCCTTTGCCATTGAGCGCCTGCAATCACTGATGTATGTGCTCTACAAGTTGTACAGAAAGAACAAGATTCCCGGTATTCCGGTATTTGTCGATAGTCCTATGGGGGCCAACGTGCTGTCTGTTTTTGATGATTATAGAGAATGGCATACACTTTCTCGCGAAGACTTTCAGGCAATGTGCCGTTATGTTACCATAATCACTTCATACGCCGATACCTGGAAGACCGTTGACGACCCCCGCCCGAAAATAATTATCGCCGGTAGTGGTATGGTCACCGGGGGCAGGGTGCTTGTGTACCTCAGCCAATTGATAAAAAAAGAGAATACCCATGTGCTTTTGGTCGGCTACCAGGCAGAGGGCACGCGTGGCCGTCTGTTGCTAGAAGGGACCCCTGAGCTAAAAATATTCGGAAAGTTTTTGCCCGTAAAGGCAAAAATCCACCATTTACAGAGTCTGTCGGCACATGCCGATCAAGCTGGCCTGCTGCATTGGCTGGGCGGTATAAAAAATGTTCCAGAGCAGGTATTCCTGGTTCACGGCGAGCCCACAGCACTTGATGCCCTAAGGGTAAAAATTGTTGATCGGCACGGTTGGCGGGTGCGCATCCCTAAACTTTTTGAAACCTTTGGCATGTGGGCCTGATGCTCTCTTACTGATAAAAATCATTTTTAATCAGGGGGTTATGGATTAACTTATGCTTTGAACCTTAATATTGTTGGTTGTGGAAAAAATTCCCTTTAGCAAATATGATAGCAGAAAGATGGAAGATCTTCATTGGGAAACCCAGCAATGGAAATCAGATTTGCAATTTGTGCATGATGAGGTCATGTTCATCGAACAACTATTGCAATCATACGTGTTTGAGCCCAATACCCCCAACCTGTTTGAGCGGCTCCAAGATTATCTTGCACGCCTAGAGACATTCAAAGACGAGAGAACCCGGTTATTGGCGGCCTTGGCAAGGCACGAAAATGAACTTGGGGGCATGTGGGAGTGCAAAGACAGTGACTGCAATGGAGGCTATCATAAAAGTCATGATGATTTACGGACCACGGTTAACGGTCTGACAAAAAAGTTCAGTATCCTAAAATCTGAAATCTTCAATTATGCCGGGGGAATTCTGAAGAAAAGAAAGGCTTAGAACCCTACCGGCAGCAAATTATTAAAACACATGCCATGAAAACAAGAAAAATTTCCTATTTCGAATGGATCAGCGCAGAAGAGATGCACGAACAATCAAAAGATTGGTTTATGCAGTTGAACTTTATTCGTGATGAACAGCGTTTTTTTCAAGATTTGATAAAAAACCACACGCTTGACATACTGGATGAAAAACTTTTCGACGAGAGCAAGAAAGTTGTAGCACTGCTTTCAGAAATGGAAAAGAGCCTGATACCTCTTTTCAAAGAAGTACAGAAACATAAGAACCAATTAGAGATCATGGTCGATGATGTCGACCAACCAGAGATGGAGAAGGCCTACCAAAAATCACATCAGAACATCTCGAAAAAAATGGGCAGTTATGTTGTAAGGTACCGATCATTGAAAGAAAAAATCTTTTCATTGTTGAAAACGGTCCTTAAAAAAAGAAAGCGCCGAAGACTGTTGAATTGATTTGCCCTGCCAAGTAAGTAGAAACCTCTATATGACGATATCATGAAAAAAATTATTTCTTTCATCGCCATGGCCCTCTTATTTGCCGGATGTTCATCTACCAGTTTGGTAAGCAATTGGAAGAATCCTGATATTGTCATCTTTGATGCCAACAAGGTACTACTGGTTGGCATGACCGCTGACACTGAGGCCCGTGAAATGTTCGAAAGTGAACTCAAGAAAGAATTTGACCGGCGTGGTGTAGAATCATTCCGCAGCATAGATCTGTTTGATGTTGAGTTTACAGAGACACGGCAATCAGAAGAACAGCTGAACGAAGTTGAGCAGCAATTGTTGGACAAAGATTTCGATGCCATTCTCTTTACCAAAATAGTGGGGTCTGAGAACAGAAAGATGTTCAAAAAGAACATGGGCAGCCTTGGTGACAGGTACGGTAATTTCAGCGATGACTATTTAGATCATCAAGATATTTTCTATGAAACAGGCTATTACGACAATTTTACGGTTTATCATGCAGAAACTTCATTGTACTGTATTTGCGTTGGCAAAGAGCGCGAACTTATCTGGCGGGGTGCCATTGATATCACCGATCCCCAAAACATAAAAAAAACCATAAAAGATTATGTCAGGTTGGTGATACTTGCCTTGCAAGAACAGGATATCATATTTAGAAAGCCGTTAACAGAAAATGTTACAAAACCATGAGTGCTGAACACTGGGCAGAATGGTTTTTGTAGCTTTACAAAAGCGGAAAAAAGAAAAGTCCCGAAATTTTTTTTCGGGACTTTTTTCTCTAGTGACCTGACTGGGGCTCGAACCCAGGACCCTCTCCTTAAAAGGGAGATGCTCTACCAACTGAGCTATCAGGTCAAACCAAAATTGCGGTTAGCGGGTGCAAATATAACACCTATTCTGTATTTCACAAGTTGAATTAATGATAAATTTGCCATTCATCAGAAAGTGTAAAAAGTTAGCATATGCAGATTGTATTATTGGGCTATATGGGCAGTGGCAAATCGACTATTGGCAGGTCTCTCTCCGAAGACCTGAACATTGAATTCATCGATTTGGATACCGCCATAGAACAAAAAATACAGCAACCGATACCGGAGATATTTAAAGAGCGGGGCGAGATTTTTTTCCGGAAGAAAGAGACCGAGGTGCTAGCTTCCCTGCTAAATGAAAACAAAGACATGGTGTTGGCCACTGGCGGTGGTACGCCCTGTTATAGTACCAATATGGAGAACATTTTAAAAAGTGGGGCCATTTCCATCTATTTGAAAGTGTCCATACCGGAATTGGTAGACCGCATAGCTCAAGAACAATCTGAAAGGCCACTGATCAGTCACTTACCAAAAGCAGCATTGCCAGAGTTTATTGGAAAGCATTTGTTCGAGCGGACTCCCTTTTATGACCGTGCCGACCATACCGTGGTCTGTGATGGGAAATCCCCTGCTGAAATCATCCAAGAAATCAAGGTGTTAATCTAGATAGACCGCATCATTATTGGCCTTGAACACCACCTTCACATGCTCGTTCAGCGAAGTTGACAGCGAAATGCCCTTAAAATCTGCCTTTACCGGAAACCGCTTGTGGTTGCGGTTGACCAAAACGGCCGTTTTCAGTTGTTTCAGTGGTGTGCACAAGAAATGGCGAACCCCGTAAATCAAGGTAGAACCAGAATTCAGAACATCATCGACCAATACAATCGATTTATTTTTGTACCCGCTCTCGTCTATTGAGGTTTTCACCCCTCCCTCAAGCGGATTGTCTTTGTTGATGGTTACTTTACAAAGGGTTATTTTGATATTTGTGATCTCTTCAAGGGTCTTCACAATTTTTTTTGCGAAGTGCAGACCGCCCCCTTCAATGCCGGCCACCACAATTTCTTTCTCATCGACATTGCTCTCATAGATCTGGTAGGCAATACGCCGAATTTTGTGCTGTATCTGTTGGTGGGTAAGAATACGGTCTGCCATGCCTTGTGATTATGGTTCCAAAAATATAAAAAGATTAATCAGGGTCGGTCAAATAGTCTTCAATGTCCCGCCTATCTTTTTTGGTGGGCCTACCGGTTCCCTTTTTTCGGTAATGCTCTTTGGCATGCCTTAAAAGCTCGGTATGCGCAAAGGCCTCTTGCGGGGTAGTGTCTTTTCGATAGAGGTCGACCAACTTGGCACCAACCCTGCTTTGCGGAAGATCTAAAATGCTGAGTTGAAAGTCTATTTGGTTTTTTCTAAGCGTTATCTCATCGCCTGGAAAGACTTCCCTTGAAGGTTTGGCAACGGTTTTATTGACCTTTACATGCCCTTTTTTACAGGCTTGGCTGGCCAAACTACGGGTCTTGAAATACCGAACACTCCAAAGATATTTATCGATGCGCATAGGGTTGCAAATCTTTGTTAAGGCAATCCTCAAAAATAGTGGAAAATTGTATCTTGCGCGCCAATAAAGATAAAGTTGTATGATGCGGCGATTTATTTTCACGGTAGTACTTTCAACACTGGTATGGTCTTGCAGTAATGATGATGATAACGATGGTGTCCAGATTTTGCCTCCAAGACCGTTGAGTGAAGTGGCGGCTGAAGATGATGCCGAGATAAGGGAGTTTTTGCAGACGCACTTCTATAATTACGAGGAATTTCAGAATCCGCCTGCGGATTTTGACTTCAAGATTCGTATCGACACCATTGCCGGTGAGAATGCTGACAAAATTCCATTGATTGACCAAGTTGAATCGGCCGTAGTGAATGTTTCGGATTTTGAGTTTGGTCTTTCACAAGATGAGGAAAACGTCCCTCATAAGTATTATTTTTTAGAGGTAAGGGAAGGAGAAGGGGTTTCTCCTACTATAGCCGATTCTACCCTTCTAAGGTTTGAAGGGTCCCTTTTAAATGGAAATTTCTTTGATGCCACTCCTCAATATTCTTGGCAACCATTGGCTTTTTCTATTAGGGGGTATAGCAATGGAATTTCAAATTTTAAATCGGGTACCAATGATGCTTTAATAGTAAATTCAGATGGCACATCTCGCTATGCGAATAGCGGGATAGGAATCGTAATTATGCCTTCTGGACTTGGTTATTTTTCAGGTAATGGTCCAGGGGGAAGAATACCAAGCTATTCTCCATTAATTTTTACAATTGAGGTAGGCAATGTTATTGTCGGTACCGACACTGATAATGATGGTATACCCTCGATAATGGAAGATCTCGATGGTGACGGTTATCTATTTAACGACAATACGGATGCTGAATCAGAGGCAAACGCGAGGGCAGTGGCATTGGCAAATTTTAGGGATCCAGATGACGACGACGACGGAATTCCTACCCGCGATGAGATTGAAATCGACGGAGCGGGCAATATCACCTTTCCCGATTCCGATGGTGACGGTACACCAGACTATCTTGATAGCGATAGTTAAAAAAAAAAGCCCTGACATTTCCGCCAGGGCTTTTTTATTTCCCAAAGAGGGTATATCAAATTTTCAATGAAAAGCTCAAAATCAGTTGATCAGGTCTTGTATCGACCCTATCGTTGTTGAGGTTGGTGATGTTCGTGTTGATAAAGCGTATCTCATTCTCACTAAAGCCTCGTTCATATCGCAAATCGATGCCAAACTTACCCAGATTGACCCCTGCGCCAAGGTTCATGCCCACCGTAAAATCATTCTCAACATTGTCGAAAGTGATCTGATCTGCTTCAAAATCGGTTTGCAGCAGGTATTGAAATGAGGGCCCAGCGAATACATGCAATGGACCGATTACCTTGGCACCCAATAGTACTGGCAAATCAAGTTTCTGAATTTTAAGCTCACCTTCATCATAGCCTGATTTAGTGCTGGTGTACACCAATTCGGGCCGTAAATAGATACGGTTTCCGATTTTTCCATAAAAACCGAGGTGAAAACCTGCATTTCTATCAGGATTTTCAAAGGCATCCCGGGTAGAATCAAAATAATCGCCGTTGCCCGCATAATTAAGTCCGGCCTTGATACCGAATCCTGAACCTGCTTGTGCAAACGCGGCCGTGCCCATAAGGGCCATAACCGCCACTAAAAGTGTTTTCTTCATAATGTGTTTCGTTTTTTGTTCGTGTTGAA
>MDTD01006753.1_pt1 | contig 15722 bp, 12 predicted proteins | sample 811221 | NCBI WGS metagenome assembly MDTD01 (sample SAMN05326646, study PRJNA326480) | marine metagenome | isolation source: seawater | place: Pacific Ocean: South West | collected 2011
AAATCTTTAGAATATTTTTCAGACTTATGTTTTAAATCTTTTATATCAATGTTTCCATTTTCATCACAATTCACTACTACTACTTTCATTCCTGACATTTGTGCGCTAGCTGGATTAGTTCCATGCGCAGAATTTGGTATTAAGCAAATATCTCTATTAGGTTGATTATTATTTTTATGAAACTCTCTTATTGTCATAAGTCCAGCATATTCACCTTGTGCTCCAGAATTAGGTTGCAAAGAAACTGCGTCAAATCCAGTTATCTCTTTAAGATCCTTTATTAAATCATTAAAAAGTTCAGAATATCCTTTCATTTGTTCAATCGGAACAAATGGATGTGGAAGAGAAAATTCTTTCCAAGAAATAGGAATCATTTCTGCTGTTGCATTAAGTTTCATTGTACACGAACCTAAAGCTATCATCGATCTATTTAAAGCTATGTCACTGTCTTCAAGCTTTTTCAAATATCTCATCATTTCAGTTTCAGAGTGATACTTGTTAAAAACTTGGTGAGTTAAATATTTTGATGATCTCAATAAATTTTTTGGTAAGTTATCAAGAGAAACATCTATAGTATTTTTAATTTTAAAATTTATACCAAATATTTCTAATAGTAAGTTGACATGATCTAGTCTTTTTGCCTCGTCAAAAGCCACAGATAAAGTTTTATTATTTACTTTTCTTAAATTTACTTTTTTTGAAATAGCTTTTTGGTAAATTTCTTCTGTTTTACCCTCAGTTTTAATTGTAACAGTATCAAAAAAATTATCTGAGTGAAGTTTATAACCATTTTCTTTGACATTTTTAGCGAATAATCTTGCTAGTTTAGATGTTCTATTTGCAATATCTAAAATACCTTTTGGCCCGTGATAAATAGCATAAGCTGCTGAGACTATCGCTAACAGTGCTTGAGCGGTGCAAATGTTGCTTGTAGCTTTATCCCTTCTAATGTGTTGTTCACGTGTTTGAAGTGAAAGTCTATAAGCTTTCTTGCCAAATCTATCAACTGACACACCAATTATTCTACCCGGCATGTATCTTTTAAGTTCGTCTTTAGTTGCAAAAAAGGCTGCATGAGGTCCTCCATATCCCATAGGGACTCCAAATCTTTGTGCACTACCGACTGCAATATCTGCACCAAGTTCTGCTGGTGTTTTTAATTTGGCTAAAGAGAGAAGATCGCAAATTACAATAGCTTTACCACCTTTTCTTCTTATAAGACTTATAGATTCGCTTGGATCAACGATTTCTCCAAGTGTATCAGGATATGCTACAACTCCACAAATAAGTTCCTCATTTAGTTTTTTTAGATAGTCCTTTTGATTTCCAATTAAAAGTTCAAGGCCGAAAGGTTCTGCTCTTGTTTTAATTAAATCTATAACTTGTGGGTTGCAAGTCTCAGAAACAAAAACTTTTTTGGATTTGTTTTTTGACACTCTTTGAGCAAGTCCTACTGCTTCGGCTGCTGCTGTAGCTTCATCTAATAAAGAGGCATTAGCAATGTCCATACCTGTAAAATCAATTATCAGCTGTTGAAAATTTAAAAGCATTTCAAGTCTGCCTTGAGCTACCTCTGGCTGATAAGGTGTGTACGATGTATACCAACCAGGATTTTCTAAAATGTTTCTCAAAACAACATGTGGAGTAAAACAATTATAATATCCCATACCAATAAAATTTCTAAAAGTTTCATTTTTTTGAGAAATATTCTTTAGTTTTTTTAGTGCCTCACTCTCAGATAATGAGTGATCGATATTTAATTCATCTTTAAGTAAAATATTTTCAGGTACAGTTTCTTTTATCAAAGTGTTTAATGACTTGCTTCCAATAAAGTCTAACATTTTTTCTTGATCGCTTTTAGAGGGGCCAATGTGTCTATTTATAAATTCTTGTGATGTATCGTCAATCATTTAGCTTGGGTTCTCCTTTACAAATTTTTCATATTCATCTTTTGTCATTAATTGATCAAATTCAGATTTATCTTTTACCTTAAGTTTAAAAAACCAGCCTTCTCCCTCTGGATCAGAATTTATTTTTGCAGGATCATCCACTATTGACTGATTTCCTTCCGTAATTTCCCCAGAAACAGGAGCATATACATCACTAGCTGCTTTTGTTGACTCTACCACAGCTGTTTGACCGTTAGTTTCGACTGATTTACCTTTTTCGGGAACTTCTACGAAAACAATATCACCTAACATTTCTGTTGCATGCTTTGTGATACCTATAACAGCGTTATCACCATCGATCTTCACCCATTCATGGTTTTTAGAAAACTTTATTTCACTCATAAAAATTTTTATTTAACATAACTTTTTTTATAAAATGGTAATTTACAAACTTTTGCTTCATAGAATTTATCTCTGATCAATATTTTGATTTTTGTTCCCTCTTTAGAAAAGTTAGAATTAATATATCCCATTGCTACTGGAAGTTTTACGCTTGGTCCAAATGTACCACTTGTAATTATACCAATTTCTTTATCTTTCTCAGAAAAGATTTTGACACCTTCTCTAGCAATAATTCTACTTAAAGGTTTTAATCCTACTCTTATCTTTTCAGTGCCTTTTTCAATATCATTTTTAATAATTTCAAATCCGTTAAACCCTCCTTCCTTTCTTCTTCTTTTGCTAATAGCCCATTTCAAATTAGCTTCGACAGGATTTATTTCTTCATTTAAATCATGCCCATATAAACATAAACCAGCTTCTAATCTTAAGGTATCTCTAGCCCCTAAACCAATAGGTTTAACTTTATTTTCAATAAAAAATTCTATTAATTTTTCAACTTCACTATTTGGAATAGATATTTCAAAACCATCTTCACCAGTGTAACCAGATCTCGTAATATAAGAAAACTTTCCTTTAATCATAAACTCATTGCCTTGCATAAATTTCAATTCTTTTACTCCAGGATAAATTTTTTCTAAAATTTCCGCAGATCTAGGTCCTTGTAAAGCTACAAGCGATGATTCTTTATTTAAATTTGTTTCAAAGGAAGATTTTAAATATTTAGAAATTTGTTTTATATCTTTTTCTTTACAAGCGGCGTTCAAGATTATTAAGAAGCCATCTTTTTTTTTTGTAATTATTATATCGTCTATAACACCTCCTTTATTATTTAATAAAAAAGAATATTTTGAATGATTAACTTTTAACTCTTTTAAATCCGCGGGAATTATCTTTTCAAGTGTGTCTACGAGATTTTCTTTTTCTTTAATAAAAAATTGACCCATGTGCGAAACATCAAAAAACCCTGCATATTCCCTGGTAGACAAATGCTCTTTGACTATTCCATCTTTATATTGAATTGGCATTTCATAACCAGCGAATGGAACAAATCTTGCTCCTAGGGTTTTATGTATTTTGTATAATGCTGTCTTTTGTATTTCCATAATAACTCTTACCTAACCCCATCTGTCCATGTACCTGAGAGATTTAATCCTTCGGTGAGGCCTTAGCCTTCTTTCCAGAGTTATTACAGTAACGGTCCTTTTGCCTGAGAGTTTCCGGGGTGGTTGCTCCTTCGGCGTCAATTTAATGAACTCTCCCGTTACAATATTATATTCGTCTAAAAAAAATTAAATGTCAATCAATTAAAAATGGAATTGTTCCCTAATAAATAGGTATAATTAAATACTAAATAAAAATTTATATTTTTCATTGATTGATAGAACCTCGAGATTAACAAATCCGCCTATAATTAGTTGAATTGCGATAATCAAAATTGCTATCAGACCAACATATCCTAGCCATTGGTGTTTCTTTATATAATCTGCAAAATAGCTTGCTAAAGTTGCAATTAAAAAAACTGATAAAAGCAAACCAACAACCATTAAATAATAATTCCCTTTTGCGGCTCCAACTACTCCTATGACATTATCAAAACTTATGGCTATGTCGGCAACTAAAACTTTGTAAACTCCGCTGGAGAATGATTGAGTTTCACTTGATTGCATTTGTGGTGATCTTACTTTATTTTTTCCAAAGAAATCTTGTCTAACGTTATTTATAACCCAAAGAAGAAGAACGCCTCCTAATATTTTGATCCAAGCAAATTCAAACATATAATTTGCCCCAAAAGCAAAAATTATTCTAAATATAAATGCAGCAGCAACTCCCCAAGCAATAATTTTCTTTCTATTATTAGGTGCAAAGTTAGCAGCAATTAAGCCTATTATGATCGCATTGTCTGCCGCCATGACAATATCTATAAGAATTATTTGTAATGAGATAATTAATTGCTCTAACATTGTTGTGATTCATGTATATAAGTTAATTGAACAAGATTAAAGAATAAAAAATGAATTATAGAAGTATTTCATCAAATATATCAAAAAAACAAATATTTATATTATCCATTCCGGTCTTTTTTTCTAATTTAGCAACTCCATTAGTGGGAGTTGTTGATACTGGCTTAATGGGTAACCTAGGGGATACAAAATATCTAGCTTCGATTAGTATTGCGACATCGGTTATTACAATGATTGTATGGAGTTTTGGTTTTTTAAGAATGGGAACGGTGGGTATTGTTGCTCAATTGTATGCAAAAAGTGAATATAGAGAAATTGTAAAAACTTTATTAAGAAATTTTATCTTTGCTATCTTTATTTCCTTAATCTTACTTTTAATCAAGCCATTAATTTTTAATTTAGTAAAAATTAATTTTCAAGTTTCCAAAGAAACTTATGAACTAATAAAAACATATATATCAGTAAGGATATTTTCAATTCCTGCGGAGTTATCTATCTATATTCTGATTGGCTTTTATTTAGGGATTCAAAAAACTAAAATTTCAAGTTTATTAGTAATAATGATGTCAACATTGAATATAATATTCAGTTCTTATTTTGTTTTGTCTTTAGATTTAGATGTCTTTGGAGTTGCATTAGGCTCTTTGGTAGCTTGTTATTTAGTGTTTTTGTTATTTTTAATTTATACTTACAATTTCATTAAAGTTAAATTTCAAATAATCCCTGGTGTTAACGGGTTATTGGTTATTTCTAAGTTCAAAAAATTATTTCATATTAACTTAGATATATTCATAAGAACTTTAATTTTAACTTTTTCTTTTTTATGGATTACTTATTTGGGTTCAAAATTAGGTGAAGATTACCTAGCAGTAAATGCTATTTTGCTTCAGTTTATTGTATTAGCCTCTTTTTTCCTAGACGCTTACGCTTATTCTACAGAAGGGTTAGTTGGATTTTCTATAGGAAGAAAAAATAAAAGAACTTTTTTAACCGTAGTACAAAATTCAATACAAATTAGTTTTTTTACTGCATTAATTATATCATTATTGTATCTTATCTTTTTCAAACAAATTATTAATGTCATTACAGATATAGAAATGCTTAAATTTATAGCCTATAAGCATATGATCTGGATATTGATAATTCCTCCTGCCGCTTCATTTTGTTATCAATTTGATGGAATTTTTATCGGATCAACGCAAACTAAAGAAATGAGAAACGCAATGATTATCTCGGTATCTTCTTTTATTGTATTATCCGTATATCTAACTAAAACATTAGAAAATCATGGATTGTGGCTTTCATTATTAATATTTATGATATTAAGAACAGTTACACTAAATCTTTTTTTTAATAATATTTATAAGAAATTTAGATGAAATTTATTTACAAAATTCCAGGTTACTTGCTTCTGCTAACGGGTGGATTTTGTCTAAGTTGGGGAGGATTAATTGTAAGGTCTTTTGATACTCCAGATCCCTGGCAAATTTTATTATTAAGATCTTCATTTTTTTTTGTTGGAGTTTCTTTATTTTTAGTTTCTATTTACAAACAAAATACAATTAAAGCCATGCTGAAAGCAGGTTTACCTGGTTTTTCTGGAGGGTTTGTAATGTCTTTTAGTTTTATTGCTTTTGTGTTTGCTATGATGAACACCAGTGTAGCTAATGTAGTATTTATAATAAGCACTCAAACTATGTTTTTGGCTTTGTTTGGCTACATTTATCTTAAAGAAAAAATATCTTTAATTGGTTTTTTATCAATAGTTTTAGCAATGACTGGTATAACAATAATGGTTGGTGACTCAATATCCTCGGGAGATTTATTTGGAAACTTAGTAGCATTAATAATACCTATCAGTTTTTCGGTTTTAGTAATGGTTGTTAGAAAAAATGCAGATTTAGATTTAGTTCCTGCAATTTGGTATGCAGCACTCTTAAGTGTAATTTATTCTTTTTTAATGGTAGAAACTTATGAATTTTCGAATAATGATATATTGATGGGTTTTCTATTAGGTGTGCCGCAGTTAACTTTTGGGTTTATTTGCATAACGATAGGTTCCAGAACAACACCGTCTTTAACCATAGGGTTGCTAATGCTTACGGAGACAATTTTTGCTCCATTGTGGGTTTGGTTATTCATTAATGAAATTCCTCCTATAGGCGTATTCATTGGAGGTGCAGTCATAATCTTAGCAATTATTCTAAAAAGTTTAGATGTTAAGACTAAAAAAAACCCTCTTAAAAAATTTAAGAGGGTTTAATTTTTTTTAATTAAATTTAATTAAAATTTGTAACCTAGAGAGAAATTTAATTCACTTGTATCTAAGTCAGCAGTAATTTTATTACCAGTTGTTGATGTTAAAGATAATGTATCGAAGTCGACTATTTCGTAAGCAACTTTCCATGATAAATTATTTCCTGTAACACCTTTGAAACCAACACCATAGTTGATACCATCAATTGATGTGTTTCCATAACCAGTTGGAGCAGTTCCATTAGTAGCTGTTGAACTTTCTAATGTATTAACGTCCACTTCAGAATAACCTAATTTAACATATGCAGAACCCATTACTGGAATATCTACATAGTAATTCATGTAATTCTCAATTTCAGCTTGAGCTTCTCTGTTTCCGGTATCGTCGTCAGTTCCCGGTGTACCAGCTGTATCAGCTCTTTTTTGAACATCATCGCTTACATCAGCTGTACCTGGAGTGTGTTTTACACCAAAAGTAAAGCCATTGTTTTCGCCTGCCCAGTTTGTATCTGCTAACATATACTCTAAGTATATTGATCCTATCAATATGTTGTCGTTAGATGCGTCAGCGTTAGTAACCTCACCGTCTGAGTTAGTCTTTGTTCCAGATCCAACCTCGGTCTCACTACCACTTGCATCTACTTTCATAAGTGCTCCCGTTACACCAAGTGCAAAACCTTCTGCATGAGCAGATGAAGTTAGCATTAGTACAGCAGCAACTGTTAAAAATAGTTTTTTCATAAGTATACTTTCTTTATGTTATTATTGTACAATACCTAAGACACTTAGATTATTTGAGTTAAGTTGTCGAATCTTAAAACTTTGTTATTAAGCAGTTTTGGTCTAAAAAAAGCTATATTTTAAGCCGTTTTTGTGTTGCGAAATTGCAACAATAGCGCTTAAAATTAGCCAAAAAGACGTTGAATTTAGAAGATTCCCTTTTTTCTTATTTTGCTTTTTATCTTGCTAGGAATCAATTTAGGATTGATATCTAATAAATCTTTGTGTGAAAGTTTTTTTAAATTTTGAATTAAATTTAAAAATCTTAAGGACTCTGATTTTGAAATAAGTCCATCAGTTAAAGTTTGGAATTTATTAATATATTGCTCTCTTTTAAAAGGTCTTAATCCGCTAGGATGAGCGTCTGCAACCTCTATTTCATCACTAATAACACTTCCATTTTTCATTCGAATTATAACTTTACCGCCAAATGATCTTTTTGCTGGGTTTTTATCATGATATTTTTTAGTCCATTTAGATTTCTCTTTTGTGGAAATTTTGCGCCATAAATTAACAGTACTTTTTTTTCTAGCTCTTTGAGGTGTGTAAGATTTTATGTGATGCCAATTACCGTCCTCTAGAGCCACTGCAAAAATATACATTATTGAATGATCTAATGTTTCTCTACTAGCATTCGGATCCATTTTTTGAGGATCTTTGGCCCCAGTTCCAATCACGTAGTGAGTATGATGACTAGTTTCTATAACAATTTTTGAAATCTCATTAATATTATTAATCTTTTTATTCAATCTTTTTGCAAGATCAATTAAAGCTTGAGATTGATATTCTGCTGAATGTTCCTTGGTGTAAGTTTCTAAAATAGCTTTTTTTGGCTCATTGATCTTCGGAAGTGGTACAAAATATTTTTTATTAGGACCTGATAGTACATATGCTATCACACTATCTTCTCCTTCGTAAATTGGGCTTGGAGCACCTTCTCCTCTCATGCAACGATCAACCGCTTCAATAGCTAATTTGCCTGCATGAGCCGGCGCAAATGCTTTCCAACTAGAAATCTCTCCTTTTCTGGATTGACGAGTCGAAATAGTAGTATGAAGAGATTGTTGCACTGATTGAAAAATAGTATCAGTTTTCAATCTTAATAAGCTTCCTAATCCCGCAGCAACACTGGGTCCAAGGTGGGCAATGTGATCTATTTTATGTTCATGAAGACATATGCCTTTTACTAAGTTAACTTGAATCTCATAAGCAGTAAGAATGCCTTTAATCACATCCATTCCGCTACGTTTATTTTGTTGAGCAACAGATATAATTGCAGGTATATTGTCCCCTGGATGACTGTAGTCAGCTGCTAAGAAAGTGTCATGAAAATCTAATTCTCTTACAGCAGTTCCGTTAGCCCAGGCTGCCCATTCACAATCAACTTTTGTATTTGAATTTAACCCAAACAATGTTGCACCATTTTTTCTGGGATGTGCCAATGCCATTTCTCTTGCTGAGACTACTGGTTTTCTATTAAAAGAGGCTATTGCAACTGAAGCATTGTCAATAATTCTATTAATAACCATCTCAACTGCCTCATGATTTATTTTAGCTTTGTCAGCAGCCACTTCTGCAATTTTCCATGCAAGTTGATCTCTTTTTTTTAAATTTGCTTTTGATGGATGAACTTTTACAATTATTTTTCTCATTAATTAATTAAGCATGTTGCGAAGAACGAACTGAAGAATTCCCCCATTTTTATAATACTCAATTTCGTTTTCAGTATCTATTCTGCTTAATACTTGGATTTTTTTTATTGTTCCGTCTTTGTATTTTATTTCACAAATTACTTCGGCTCTAGGCTTAATACCCTTCTTAATATCTACCACTGTAATTAGTTCGGCGCCCGTAATGTTTAATTTTTTTCGGTCGAAACCTTCTTTAAACTGAAGTGGCAATACTCCCATCCCGACCAAATTTGACCTATGAATTCTCTCAAAACTTTCAGCTAGTACTGCTTTAATTCCAAGTAGTTTTGTTCCTTTTGCCGCCCAATCTCTTGAGGAACCAGTGCCGTATTCTTTACCTGCTACAACTACCAAATCATTATTTCTTTTCTTGTATTCCATTGCTGCTTCGTAAACACTCATTATTTTGCCATCAGGATGAAGAGTGGTAAATCCTCCTTCTGTTCCTGGCGCCATTTCATTTCTTATTTTAATATTTCCAAAAGTTCCTCTCATCATAACTTCATGATTTCCTCTCCTCGCGCCATAAGAATTATAGTCTTTTTGTTGAATCTGGTGTTTCATAAAATAATCACCTGTTGGGCTATCTTTTTTAATACTTCCTGCAGGAGATATATGATCGGTAGTGACAGTATCACCTAGTAACAAAAGTATCCTAGCATTGTCTATAGCTTTAAAGCCTTCAGGTTTATCTGGAAGATCATCAAAAAAAGGTGGTCTTTTCACATAAGTGGAATTTTGCTCCCATTTATAGATGTCACTGTCAACAGTATTTATATCTTTCCATTCTTTTGGTCCCTCGGAAACATTAGAGTATCTTTTCTTAAACATATCTGCATTCAAAGATGTTAGCATTAGATCTTCAATCTCCCTATTACTTGGCCAAATATCTTTTAAAAAAATATCTTTTCCGTTTTTGTCTTTCCCCAGTGGAGATTTGTATAAATCAAAATTCATATTTCCTGCTAACGCATAGGCGACAACCAACGGCGGAGAAGCAAGATAATTAGCCTTAACGTCAGGATTAATTCTACCCTCAAAATTCCTATTTCCCGATAAAACTGAGACCGCATACAAATCTTTTTCATTTATTGCATCAGAAATATTTTTATTTAGCGGGCCTGAATTTCCGATACAGGTAGTACATCCGTACCCTACAAGATTAAACCCTAATGCATCTAAATATTTGTTCAAATCTGCTTTTTCTAAATAATCTGTTACTACTTGGGAACCAGGTGCTAAAGAAGTTTTAACCCATGGTTTGACCTCAAGTCCTTTTTCGTGGGCTTTTTTTGCTAAAAGTCCTGCTCCAATTAATACACTAGGATTAGAAGTATTAGTGCAGGATGTGATTGCAGCAATTACAATATCACCATCTTTTAAATTAAAATCTACGCCAGTAACTTTTGTTTCAACAGCCTTTAATCTTTTGGTATTTTCTTTATAAACTTTTGAAAATGCTTTCGAAGCCTCGGTAAGTAAAACTTTATCTTGTGGTCTTTTGGGACCTGAAATACTTGTTGCTACAGTACTAACATCTAATGAAAGTGTATCAGTAAATTCGACATTGTTACTTACCCAAAAACCTTGTTCTTTTGAATATTTCTCTACAAGAGCAATTGTCTCTTCGTCTCTTCCAGAAAGCCTTAGATATTTTAGAGACTCTTCGTCGACAGGAAAGAAACCACAAGTTGCCCCGTACTCTGGCGCCATGTTTGCAATAGTTGCTCTATCAGCCAATGTTAAATCTTTTAGTCCTTCTCCATAAAATTCAACAAATTTTCCAACGACTCCCTTTTTTCTTAACATTTCAACTATCGTTAACACCAAGTCTGTTGCTGTGGTCCCTTCTTTAAGTTTTCCTTTTAATTCAACTCCTACTACTTCTGGAATTAACATTGAAATAGGTTGACCTAACATTGCAGCCTCTGCTTCGATTCCACCAACACCCCAACCTAACACTGACAAACCATTAACCATTGTTGTATGACTATCTGTGCCGACTAATGTGTCTGGATAAGCATATATGTCATTATCACTTTTGGAAGACCAAACAACTTTTGATAAATATTCCAAATTGACTTGATGACAAATTCCCGTCCCTGGTGGAACTACTCTAAAATTATCAAATGCTTTCTGACCCCATTTTAAAAATGAATATCGCTCACCATTTCTAGAAAATTCTTGTTTTACGTTTTTTTCAAAAGATTTACGGGAAGCATACTCGTCAACCATTACTGAATGATCAATTACGAGATCCACAGTAGACAAAGGATTAATCTTCTCTGGATCTTTATTTTTATTTTTAACAGCATCTCTCATTGCTGCCAAATCAGCCACTGCAGGAATGCCTGTATAATCTTGCATTAAAACCCTCGCAGGCCTATAGGCTATTTCTATATTTGATTTTTTATTCTTGAGCCATTCTTTAATAGCTAAAATTTGTTTTTTATCTACAGTTATATCATCCTCAAATCTAAGTAGATTTTCTAATAGTACTTTTAAAGATTTTGGAAGTTTTGAAATTCCGCTTAAACCATTTTTTTCTGCTTTATTAAGGTTAAAAATTTTGTACTTTTTTCCTAATGATGTAATGGTGTCTAGTGATTTAAAGGAATCTTTACTTTTAATTTTCATGCGCTATACATAAAACATAATAACACAAACTATAAGTAAAAAAGACATTATATAGTTAAATTTCTTAATAAAATTTTCACTTGTGGCAAATTTTCTCAGATATTTGCCTAATAGACACCAAGAACTAATGCTGAATACAGCCATAATGAAACCAATAGTTATTACTATCAAAGAGTCTCTCAAATAATTATTTTGTGAGTCAATAAATGTTGAGACTACTATCATTGCAATTATTACACCTTTTGGATTAATAAATTGAAAGAGAAATGTTTCAAAAAAATGAATTGGTTTAGTAATATTTTGTGAAATATTCGTATTTCCAAAAGCAATCTTATAAGCTAAATAAATTAGAAAAAGAGTTCCAAGAAATTTAATTATATTCTGGAGAAAAAAATATTGTTGAAATATCAAAATTAATCCTGAAGCCATTAATGCTAACATAGTTGTCCAGCCAAAAATAACTCCCAGCATCAAAGGAATGGTTTTTTTAAAGCCAAAATTAAAACCTGAATAAGATGACATAATATTATTTGGTCCAGGAGAAAAAGCTGTAGCTATACCAAATAATATCAATGGCACGAACTGATCGTACATCAAGCTATCTCTAAACCATTTTCAGTCTTCTGTGATGGGTGTACTAGCACAACTTTTCCATCCTTCTCAATTGCTCCTAAAATTAATACTTCAGACTCCACTCCTGCAATATTTTTTTTTGGAAAATTGCAAACACCTATAACTTGTTTTCCCACGAGATTTTCTTTATTATAATAATGTGTAATTTGAGCAGATGATTGTTTAATACCTGCCTCTTGTCCAAAGTCTACTTTTACTACTAAAGACGGTTTTCTTGCTTTTTCGTTTTTTGAAACCTCCAGCACAGTGCCCACCAAAATTTGAATTTTATTGTAATCTTCAAATGTAATTTCTTTTTTCATATTTTTTTTTATCTTTATTTTTAATGCACGTATACAGATAAATTATGTTTTTTTTATAAAAATTTAGGTATCTGTACTGGAATCATTAAAGAAAAAAAGGAATTTTGAGATTGAAAAATAAGTTTTAAAAGTCAATACTATAAAAAATTAATAAATAATATGGGGAATAATATGAAAAAAACATTTATTGCTGCGATTATGTCTTTGTCTTTGTTATCGACAAGCATATATGCAGAAATTAAGATGGGAATCATTTTAGGATTTACTGGTCCTATTGAGTCTCTTACTCCAGCTATGGCAGCTTCAGCGGAATTAGCTTTTAAGGAAGCATCTGACTCAGGTTCATTGCTTGGTGGAGAAACGATTAAACCTTTAAGAGCAGATTCAACTTGTGTTGACTCAGCGGCTGCAACAACTGCTGCAGAAGGTTTAGTTAGTCAGGGTATAGTTGCAATTATGGGAGCTGATTGTTCTGGTGTAACTGGAGCAGTTGCATCTAACGTAGCAGTTCCTAATGGAATTACTATAATATCTCCTTCTGCAACATCTCCTGGTTTAACAACACTAAAAGATAAAGGTTTGTTTTTCCGTACAGCTCCATCAGACGCTAGAGGTGGACAAATTCTTGCTGACATAACAAAAGACAGAGGAATTAAAAGTGTTGCAGTTACATACACCAATAACGACTATGGAAAAGGTTTAGCTGATGTCTATTCAGCTGCAGTTAAAGCTCATGGAATAAAAGTCACAACAGTTGCCGCACACGAAGATGGTAAAGCTGATTATAGTTCAGAAGTATCTACGCTAGCCTCTGCTGGTGGAGATGCAGTTGCTGTAATTGGATATCTTGACCAAGGTGGTAAGGGAATAATTCAAGGGTCTTTAGACTCGGGTGCCTTCGATAAATTTATTTTATCAGATGGTATGATTGGTGATTCTCTTACAGACACTTTTGGGAAAAACTTAAACAAATCTTTTGGATCTTTGCCTGGGTCTTTAGGTAAAGGCGCAGGAGTTTTTGCAAAAGTTGCTAAAGCAGCTGGAATTGATCCATCTGGTCCATATACAGGCGAGTCTTACGACGCAGCAGCCTTAATTGTTCTGGCGATGCAAGCAAGTGGTTCGGCTGATCGTGCCTCAATTGCAAAAAATGTAATGTCAGTGGCTAATGCGCCAGGAAAGAAAATTTATCCTGGTGAACTTAAAAAAGGTTTAGACCTTTTAGCTAAAGGAAAAGCTATTGATTACGAGGGGGCAACAGCAGTTAAATTTACAGATGTTGGAGAGCACGTTGGTAATTTCATTGAAAAAGAAATTAAGGGCGGTAAATTTAAAAACAAAAAACAAAGATAAAATATACTATTATAAACCTCAGCGGTGAAAACTGCTGAGGTTTTTTTATATGTGTTTTATTTTTTCAGGTAAAATTCCTTTTGGTCTATAACGCATAATTAATAACAAACCAATACCCATCATTAAAAATCTAAAGTATGGTATACTATTAACTAAATGAACTCTGAAAGCATTAGTTTCCTCTAAGCCACTAGTAAAAAAATTAATTAAGAATAATGCAATGGGAGCAGACTCAACCCATAAAAACCAAACTGCAAAACCTCCTAAAATTGCACCAAAATTATTTCCACTTCCACCAACGATAACCATAACCCAAATTAAAAATGTATATCTCATCGGTCTATAACTACCTGGGGTAAATAATCCATCATAAGTGACCATCATAGCTCCAGCAATACCTACGATAGCTGAACCGAGCACAAAAATTAAAAGATGTTGTTTAACAACATTCTTTCCCATTGCATTAGCCGCTTCTTCGTTGTCTCTGATAGCCCTCATCATCCTACCCCATGGAGAATAAAGTGCCTTTTGAGTAATGATTAGTAAAATTATTACCACAACAGTAAAAAGTCCTGCAAAACATAATTTAACAAAAACTGTTGATGACTCGATAACGGTTTGTTTTAATAACTCTTGTCTTTCTATTGTATTCGTTATTAAATTTAATGAACCTTGATTCAATTTTTCAACTAAATTGATAAACCATTGCTTTGATTGTAAATCCACCTCATATGGAACCGGTCTTTTTAAGCCTATTACATTTTTAACTCCTCTAGCCAACCAATCTTCGTGTTTAATGATCGAAATAACAATTTCTGATATTAGTAATGTTGCTATTGCGAGGTAGTCTGCCCTGAGTCCTAAGGCGATCTTTCCAATAATATATGCTAGAGCTCCAGCAAAAAAAGCTCCTACTATCCAAGAAAATAATATTGGCAGACCCATGCCACCTAAAAAACCTGTCGTCGCCGGATCTACAGATTCAATAGACTCTATAGCTGGAGCAGATATAACCCTTAAAAGTATTAATCCAATTATTATAATAGTTCCGATTACATAGTTCCTTTTTTTAGATTTATTATACTTTTTAATTATAAAACGAATGCTAAAAACCATGAATGCAATCAAAAAAGCACAGAATATCATATTAAAACCTCCAACATGCCACGCTTCTCGTACAGGAGGAACTGATACCAAAACAGCTGCTAAACCTCCTAGCGCTGTATAACCCATTATTCCAAAATTAATTAGTCCTGCGTATCCCCATTGAATATTAGCTCCTATCGTCATTACTGCTGAAATTAAACAAAGGCATAAAATTGATAACGCCATACTCCAAGACTGTAAAAATCCTACTAAAATTATAAGCCCTAACATAATTGTGTATGCAATTATTATATCTAAATTTTTTCTCATAAAACTTTTCCCTTAAATATTCCTGACGGTCTAAACAATAAAACTACTACTAAAATTGAGAATGAGACCGCAAATTTATAATCAGTAGAAAGGAGTTGTAATAAACCTTCAGGTTCTAGATTTGATGGAAGTAAATATATAAAAAATTTTTTATAAGCATATGTTAGCAGTATCTCTGAAAATGCAATAACGTAACCTCCTAAAAAAGCTCCGAAAGGATTTCCAATTCCTCCAACTATTGCTGCCGCAAATATTGGAAGCATATTGTTAAAGTATGTAAAAGGTTTAAAGCTTTTGTCCAGACCGTAAAGAGCCCCTCCAATGGTAGCTAAAATTGCAGCTATTACCCAAGTAATCAAAACTACTTTCTTAGGATCTATTCCAGATAAAAGAGCTAAATCT
>MDTD01115351.1_pt1 | contig 15717 bp, 14 predicted proteins | sample 811221 | NCBI WGS metagenome assembly MDTD01 (sample SAMN05326646, study PRJNA326480) | marine metagenome | isolation source: seawater | place: Pacific Ocean: South West | collected 2011
AGGACGACATCGGCGCCGGCCTGTTTCTGCACCGCATGATTGGCTTGGAGCACGGGCAGGCCCTGCTCGCTGGCCAGGATGAGATATCCCTTTTCCCGGAAGGCGATGTCGGCGTCGCTGCCGAAATGGTCCGCGAGATCGCGGAAGAAATCCAGCGTGAAGCGCGACAGGGCGATATTCTCGGCGATGGAGAATTGCTGCCGGATGGAGGCGCAGGAGAGCGTCGTGGCCGCGCGGGCAAAGCCCGGATCGCGCTCCACAACTGCGATGGAACCGCTGAAGCCGTGTTCGCGCAGAAACCAGGCAATGGAAGAGCCCATGATGGCTCCTCCCGCGATCACGATGTCACAGGTCTTCATTCTTGCCGCTCCGTGCGTTCGAGGCGCCGGCCGGCGGGCCGGGCGCACTGGGCCAGTGTCAGCAGAAAACCGGCGTCAAGGAAAGGGGGATCGAGGCGTGGTCAGCAGGGCCGGGCCGTTCGCCAGCCAGCGAAAGGTCCGTGCCGGATTTTTCCCGCCCGTGGTCTTGCCGCGCGGCCGTCAACCCGGATAACTGGTTCCTGTCATGAGTGATTCCGATCTGCCCCATCTCAATCCGTTCGAAGTCCGCGTTCTTGGCTGCCTCATGGAGAAGCAGTTGCTGACGCCGGATGTCTATCCGCTCACGCTGAACGCGCTCCAGTCGGCCGCCAACCAGAAGAGTTCGCGCGAGCCGGTCATGGCCATGGAGCCTGTCGAGATCAACCGGGCGCTCAAGTCGCTTGAGGACAAGGGTCTGGCGCGGCGGGTCTTCGGATCCCGGGCCGAGCGTTTCGAACATCTCGCGGCCAGGACGTTCCGGCTCACGGCGCCGCAATCGGCTCTCCTCGCGCTGCTTCTGCTGCGCGGGCCGCAGACGCTCAACGAGTTGCTGACACGCACAGAGCGCATGGCGCATTTCGCTTCGGCGGAGGCCGTGCGCGAGGAACTGGACATGCTGATCGGCCAGCGCCCGCCGCTGGTCAAGGAGATCGGCCGGGCGCCGGGGCAGCGCGAAGACCGCTTCGCGCATCTGCTGGCCGGCGACATCGACATATCCGACCTGCCCGCAAGGCCCGCGCCACGCCCTGCGGCGTCGACCGCCATATCGGAACTGGAAGAGCGGGTGCGCCAGCTTGAGGAAGAGGTGGCGGCGCTGAAGGCCCGGCTGGAGGCCGCAGGGGCGTAAACGGACCCGTGCCTAATTGATTCCCGTCAAGGCCGTGAAAGGCCGGTCATGGCAAGACCCGCGGCAACAGCAACTCTTCCGCAGGGGATCACCATTCATGGCCACAACCGATTGGGGCGCCTTCATCGACCAGACCAATGCGCGCATGGCTGCGCTGCGCAAGGAAATGCCGGATGCGGCCAAGGGTTTCGGTGACCTTGCCAAGGCGGCCATCACGCCGGGGGCGCTCGACTCCAAGACCAAGGAACTGATCGCGCTCGGAATCGGAATCACCGCGCGATGCGACGGTTGCCTGGCCTTCCACGCCAAGGCGGCGAAGAAGTACGGCGCCACCCGCGAGGAAATCGTCGAGACCATCGCCGTCGCGGTCTACATGGGCGGCGGACCTTCGATGATCTATGGTGCTGAAGCCCTTTCCGTCTTCGATTCGCTCGGCGACTGACCTCAGACGAGCCTGGCGTCCAGCGTCACGGTGATGGCGCCAAGCGCGCGCGAAACCGGGCAGCCGTTCTTCGCCTTGCCGGCAAGTTCCTGGAAGTCCGCCTGCGCAATGCCGGGCACCCGGGCTTCCAGTTCCAGGGCGCTTGAGCGGACGGAAAAGCCGCCATCCTCGCGCGCGAGGCTGACGACAGCGGTCGCTTCCAGCCTCTCGGCGGGCGTGCCGTTCTCGGCCAGGAGATGGGAAAGCTGCATGACGAAACAGGCCGAGTGGGCCGCGGCGAGCAGTTCCTCCGGATTGGTTCCGCTGCGGCCCTCCTCATCCTCGAAGCGGGTGCGGAACGAGTAGGGCACGGAAGAAAACGCACCGGATTGGGTGTCGATCGTGCCCTTTCCATTGGCGAGGGCGCCTTTCCAGACTGCGGTCGCGTGACGTTCCATGGTTCTCTCCCCGTTTGATATCTCGCGCCCTTGTCCGGGCACGCAACCGTCAACGGCGGTCATGGCGAAAGGTTGCAGGCGGGCGGTTCGCCGCCGGCGCGCCGTTCACGCCGATTTGTCAAGCTGTGACTTGAATGCGTCCGGGGCCTGTTCCAGTTTCCGCCCGAACATGGAGGAAAAGCTCATGACCCGCTTCAGGACCCTGGTCTGCGCCGCCGGTGCGGCGCTTGTCATGATGACCGGCATGGCGCGTGCCGAAACCGCGCTTTTCGCCGGCGGCTGCTTCTGGTGCGTCGAGGCCGACATGGACAAGGTGCCCGGCGTCACCGAAACCGTGTCAGGCTATGCCGGCGGCAAGACGAAGAACCCGACCTATGAAAACCACGAGCGCGGCGGCCACCGCGAGGTGGTCAGGATCGAGTTCGATCCCGATGTCATTTCCTACAGGGAACTGGTGGCGACGTTCCTGCGCACCATTGACGTGACCGATGCCGGCGGGCAGTTCTATGACCGGGGTCATTCCTATACCACCGCCATCCACGCGCTGAACGAGGCGCAGGCGAAGGCCGCGCGCGAGGCCGTGGCGGAGGCGGAAAAAAGCCTTGGCAGGAAGATCGTGACGCCTGTGGAGGGCCCGGTCCGCTTCTGGCCCGCGGAAGAGTATCACCAGGATTACTACAAGAGCGAGAAACGTACCTTGAGCCGGTTCGGCTACGTCACGCGGGCCAGCGCCTACAAGCGCTATCGCGAAGGCAGCCGGCGCACCGATTCGGTGCGCGAACTCTGGGGAGACGAGGCCTATCGCGGCGTGCGCATGAAATAGGGCCCGCCTGGAGAAACGCGCGGCGGAGGATGGCCGGGACCTTGCCGGCCATCCATGCAGTCAGAGGCGTTGACGTCCCAGTCGCTCTGCCGCCATTCTTTCGGCAATCGTGTTGGCGGGTTCGCCGGTCTCCTCGCTACGGCGGAAAATCCGCGTCAGCACATCCGGAATATGGTCCACGCGGGCCAGTGCGTCCGCGCGGTCGTAACCACCAGGCGCGAGTTCCGCGGCAACATTGATGAGGCCGCCCGCATTGATGACGTAATCCGGCGCATAGAGAATGCCCCGCGCCTTCAGCCGCGCGGCATCGGCCTCGTCGGCAAGCTGGTTGTTCGCCGAACCGGCCACGATGCCGGCCTTCAGGCTGTCGATGGTATCCGGGGTGAGCACGCCGCCCAGTGCGCAAGGCGCAAAGATATCCGCATCGGCTTCCAGGATAGCGCCGGCGGGCGTCACGATCGCGCCGAATGCCTGCTCCGCCTGACGGCAACGCGCCGCGTCAATGTCGGTGACGACCAGCCGGGCGCCGGTCTCGTGCAGCATCTCGCAGAGCGACCAGCCCACCGAGCCAAGACCTTGCACGGCGACCGTCAGTTCGCCGGTCACGTCGGCGCCGTAGCGGTGGCGAACCGCGGCCTTGAGGCCGAGGAAGACGCCGAGCGCCGTCACGGGAGACGGATTGCCGGACCCGCCAAGGGTGGTGCCGGTCACGTTCGGCGTGCGTTCGCGCAGGTAGTCGGCATCCGCGACGGTCAGGCCGACATCCTCGCCGGTGAAGAAGCGGTCCTCCAGGGCGGCGAGCATTTCGGCATAGGCGTCCAGCAATTGCGGCGTCTTCTGCGTGCGCGCATCGGCCTTGATGACCGCCTTGCCGCCGCCGAAGGGTACATTGGCGATTGCCGACTTGCAGGTCATGCCACGCGACAGGCGCAGGGCATCGGTGATCGCGGCATCGAGCGTTTCGTGGGCCCAGACGCGCGTTCCTCCCAGCGCCGGCCCGAGCGTCGTGTCGTGAATCGCAACGATGGCGGTGAGACCGCGGTCGCGGTCACGACCGAGCCAGACCTGTTCATGGCCGTCGAAGCCCGGCAGCCGGGCGGCATCGGCGGTGATGTCGGTCAATTGAAGGGTTCCGGCGCCGGCCGGGGCCGTGCGGGCGGGTTGTTCCACATGCAGCATTGCGTTTCCTCCCTCAAGGATTTCATTGCCTCAAGGATAACGCCCATGCGCGTATTTTGGTTGCCATTTCAGGGGTTTCCGCGCAGCGAACCGAATGCCGGCAGCGTGTTGCGGGCATGATCGTTTCATCGCGCGGTTTGTCTCGGCGACGCAGCATTTCCTGTTGCGTTGCAGCGGAAACGGTCAGCTTGAGCGGCGCGGGGTGAGGCGTGCGAGGACGGCCTCGTCGACCGTGACGACCGCTTCGAGCGGGGCCTGCGGCTGGCGGGCAAGGAAATCCGGCTTCGACATGCCGATGCGGCGTGCGCCGGCCAGAAGGGCGGCCTTGCCCTCGAAAACCGACTTGCCGTCCCGGTAGGTGAGGCGGCCCGCCTCGCCCTGTGTCGATTCGTCGCCGAAGAAGACGATTTCCAGCGGCATCGAGCGCTTGTGCGCCCCCATGGCAAGAAAGGGTGTCATCAGGGCCGCCCCATGCTCGGGGCCTTCCATCAGGCCGGGCAGGGTCCATTCGTCGAACCGGTCGACGATGAACATGCCGCCGATGAAGGGATCGGGAAAGCCGACCATGCCGTCGGCGTCGATCTGCGGGCCGGCTGCGTCGGCATTGAAGAGGGGCGCGTTTTCCAGCCAGCCGGCCAGAAGCGCGAGACCGGGAAGGCGATGGCGCTCCAGCCAGAGCACCATCTCGCCAATCATTCCGGCCAGGTCCGCCGGATAGCCGGCCAAGGCCTCCGCGGAACTGGCGGCAAGCTTCGCCACCTCGTCGAAATCGAGTTCGCGATCCATGTCCGGTCCTTTCACGGTGATGTCAGAGCGCTTCGCCCTTCAGCAGGCGCGGCGTGGCGCCGGTGAGACCGGCCGCCTGACGGATGAAATATGTCTTCAGTGCCGGCATGCGGTCGACCACGCCGAGGCCGAAATCGCGCAGCGCGCGCAGCGGACCGAAATCGTTGGAAAACATGCGGTTCAGCACGTCGGTCGTGATGCCCATCTGGACGGTCTCGAAACGTCGCCACTGCTGGTAGCGTTCGAGTACATCGAGGGCGCCGATGTCCTGGCCGAGGCGCGAGGCCTCCACGACGACTTCCGCCAGCGCGGCGACATCGCGATAACCGAGATTGAGACCCTGCCCGGCAATGGGATGAATGCCGTGCGCGGCATCGCCGGCAAGGGCGAAACGCGGAGCAACGAAGTCGCGCGCCAGGGTCAGGCCGAGCGGCCAGGCGCGGGGCGTGTCCTCCAGCTGGATATGGCCGAGCTTGTGGCCGAAACGGGTTTCCAGTTCGACCTCGAAGACGAAGGGATCCTCGTTGACGAGACGCTCGGCATCGGCCGTGCGCTCGGTCCAGACGATGGAGGAGCGGTTGCCTTTCAGCGGCAGTGTCGCGAAGGGACCGGCAGGCAGGAAATGCTCCTCGGCGCGGCCTTCATGCGGGCGTTCGTGCGCCACGGTGCAGACGATGCCGGACTGGCCATAATCCCAGGAGACGGTACGGATGCCAGCCTGATCGCGCAGGCGCGAGCGGACGCCGTCGGCAGCGACCAGCAGGCGCGCGGTGAAGACGCGGCCGCCGGCGGCGCGGATTTCGACATGGCCGGGCAGCGTGTCGAAGCCCTCGATCGGCGTGGACTGCAGGATGGTGACGCCCAGTTCAGCGGCCTTGTCGCGCAAGGCGCCGTTCATCACCTTGTTGGGCACCATCCAGGCGAAGGGTTCGCCGGGCGCGACATCGCCGTCGAATGTCAGGAACACCGGCCGGACCGGATCGGCGGTGCGCGAATCGGTCACCACCATTTCGGTGATCGGCTGGGCTTCATCGATCATGGCCTGCCAGACACCAAGGCGGTCCAGCATGCGAACGGCCGCGGCAGCGATGGCGGAGCAGCGCGTATCCTTTTTCCAGACCCCTTCCGGTGCTGCGTCGACGACCCCGATCCTCAGGTCCGGTGCCGATCCGGCGATGGACACGGCTGCGGCCACGCCCACATAGCCCGCTCCCGCGATGAGAATGTCGAATTCGTTTTCAGTCCCGGCCATCGTTCAAGCCTGTCATCCGTTATGGTCCAGTTTCCGTAGATAAGGCATCGAAGGAGAAAATGCCATGATGCACCGCCGCGCGTTCATGTCGCTTGCCGCCGCCGCCCTCCTTGCGCCTGCTCGCGCCGCGGCGCAGGCCGGTCCGGTCATATCGGGTTTCACGCTCGACGGCCTCGATGGCAATCCGCTGGCGCTGTCACGGTTTTCGGGCAAGGTGCTGCTCGTCGTCAATACCGCGTCGAAATGCGCGTTCACGCCGCAGTATGAGGGGCTGGAGGCGCTCTGGCGGCGCTACGCGCCGCGCGGACTGGTGGTGATCGGCGTGCCGTCGAACGATTTCGGCCGGCAGGAACCTGGCACGGCCAGCGACATCAAGGAATTCTGCACACAGACCTATGATGTCACCTTTCCCATGGCGGGCAAGACGGTGGTGCGCGGCGCCAACGCCCATCCACTCTACAAGGCGTTCGAGAGGGCGCTGGGCCGCAACGGCGTGCCCGGCTGGAACTTCCACAAGGTGCTGGTCGGCCGCGACGGCATACCGTCTGCCGGCTTTGCGAGCCGTGTCCGTCCCGGGGATCCGCGTGTCACGCTGGCCATCGAGGCAGAACTGGCGCGGCCCCTGCCGCGCTCCTGAACCTTCCGTATGCGTCAACGGGCTTGACGCGCCGTGCGCTTGCTGGTCGAACCGTCATGTCGAACACATCGTGACGGAGCACCGATGGTCAGCGCCATGGACATGCTGTTCGAGATCCTCGATCTCGAATATCTCGAACACAACCTGTTTCGCGGCCGCAGCCCGCAGGTCGGCTGGCAGCGCGTCTTCGGCGGCCAGGTGATCGGCCAGTCGCTGGTCGCCGCGCAGCGAACGGTGACGGACCGCTTCCACGTCCATTCCCTGCATTGCTATTTCATGCTGCCCGGCGATCCGTCTGTTCCCATCATCTACCAGGTGGACCGCATCCGCGACGGCTCTTCCTTCCTGACCCGCCGGGTCAACGCCATCCAGCACGGCCACGCCATTTTCACCCTGATCGCCTCGTTCCAGCGCGCGGAAGACGGGCTCGAACACCAGTTCGACATTCCGCTGGACGTTCCCCCGCCGGAAAACCTGCTGTCGGAGAAACAGCTTATCGAGCGCTTCATCGACCAGTTGCCGCAAAACATCCGCAACTATTTCGAACGGCCACGGCCCATCGAGATGAAACCGGTGGAAGTGGCGCATTATACCAGCCGCGAGAAGCTGCCGCCCCGTCAGAATACCTGGATCCGCACCACCGGCCCGGTTCCGGACGAACCGGCGCTGCAGGCCGCCGTGCTGGCCTACCTGTCGGACATGACGCTGCTGGACACCTCGCTCTTCGTGCACGGCCGGGCGGTCTTCGACCGCGACCTGCAGGTGGCGAGCCTCGATCATTCGATGTGGTTTCACCGGCCGGCAAAATTCGACGACTGGATGCTCTATACCCAGGACAGCCCCTCCACGCAGGGCTCGCGCGGGTTTACCCGTGGGTTCCTCTACGGGCGCGACGGTTCGCTGATCGCATCCATGGCGCAGGAGGGGTTGATACGCCAAAGAACAAAGCCTAAAAATTAGGCAAATATCCTTTATTGCATATTATTTAATCATTTAGCGAATGCGAAAAGACGCATTGCGTCGCAGCATCATCTATTTTCCCTTTTGTTTTCAAAGGCCTGAACCCGTACCCGGCGAACTGGCACGGCGTTTGAATTGGTTTCGGCAATCGCAGGCATTTCAAGCCGCGGTTTTCGAAACGCGGGCGACCGCATTCAAGCGAGGGTGAAACCTTATGAAAATCGTGATGGCAATCATCAAGCCGTTCAAGCTCGACGAGGTGCGCGAAGCGCTCACCTCGGTCGGGATCCAGGGCCTGACCGTCACCGAAGTCAAAGGCTACGGACGTCAGAAGGGGCACACGGAAATCTATCGCGGCGCGGAATACGCCGTCAGCTTCCTGCCCAAACTCAAGATCGAGGTCGCCGTTGCCACCGACATGGTCGACAAGGCCATCGAGGCGATCTCGGGTGCCGCCAAGACCGGCCAGATCGGCGACGGCAAGATCTTCGTCTACGCGATCGAACAGGCCGTGCGCATCCGCACGGGCGAGTCCGACGCGGAAGCATTGTAAGGGACAGGAGTAGTTTTGATGACCTTTAAGACCCTTTCCACCGCGGCCCTGTCGGGCGTGATGCTCGCCGGCATGGCGGGCGTGGCCCTGGCCCAGGATGCCGCGCCGGCCGTCAGTCCGGAAACCGCCTACATCTTCAACACGCTGCTGTTCCTGGTCGGCGGCTTCCTCGTCATGTGGATGGCGGCCGGTTTCGCCATGCTCGAAGCCGGGCTGGTGCGTTCCAAGAACGTTTCCATGCAATGCCTGAAGAATATCGGCCTCTATTCGGTCGCCGGCATCATGTACTGGATCGTCGGCTACAACCTGATGTACACGGGCGTCGACGGCGGCTATTTCGGCTCGTTCGGACCGTATTCCTTCGATCCGGTGGGCGGCAACGCGCTCGACACGGGCTACTCGACGGCATCGGACTGGTTCTTCCAGATGGTCTTCGTGGCGACTGCGGCCTCGATCGTCTCGGGCACGCTGGCCGAACGCATCAAGCTGCTCCCGTTCATGATCTTCACCGTCATCCTGACCGGCTTCATCTATCCCATCGCCGGTTCTTGGAAGTGGGGCGCGGGCTGGCTCGACGCCATGGGCTTCCAGGATTTCGCGGGTTCGACGCTGGTCCACTCGGTCGGCGGCTGGTGCGCGCTGACCGGCGCGCTGATCCTCGGCGCGCGCAAGGGCAAGTATGTCGACGGCAAGGTCCAGCCGATGCCGGGTTCGTCGATCCCGCTGGCCACGCTCGGAACCTTCATCCTGTGGCTCGGCTGGTTCGGCTTCAACGGCGCCTCGCAGCTTGCCATGGGCACGATCAATGACGTCTCCGACGTGTCGCGCATCTTCGCCAACACCAACCTGGCGGCAGCCGGCGGCGTGGTTGCCGTCATGATCCTGATGCCGCTGATCTACGGCAAGGTCGACGTGACCATGGTGCTCAACGGCGCGCTGGCCGGCCTCGTGTCGATCACCGCCGAGCCGCTCAACCCGTCGCCCTTCCTGTCCATCGTCATCGGCGCCGTCGGCGGCATCATCGTGGTCTTCGCGGTGCCGGCCATCGACAAGCTCAAGATCGACGACGTGGTCGGCGCCATTCCGGTGCACCTGCTGGCCGGCATCTGGGGTACGTTCATCGTGCCGCTGTCAAATGCCGATGCCTCCTACGGCGTGCAGATCATCGGCATCCTGGCCTATGGCGTCTTCACGGTCGTCGTCAGCGCCGTCATCTGGCTGATCCTCAAGGCTGTCATGGGCATCCGGGTTTCGGCCGAGGAAGAGGCCATCGGCCTGGACAAGGCGGAAGTGGGCGTGGAAGCCTATCCGGAGTTCACGGCCGCGGGCACCCGCTTCTGACGGCCGTCCCCATCCCGTCGTGGCGTCGCTCTTGTGACGCCACTCCCTTGACCCGGCTCCGGCCGGGTTCTTTTTTGCCTGTCGATTGGGCAATAATGCAGAATCTGCTGAAGATTTAATCACAAGAAGCTGGCGCTGGATCCGCATATTTTCCGCATTCATCAATTCTCCAAGCAAATTCAAGGAATTGCCTGTGCCGCAAAAACTGGCACGATCCTTGAGAGGTGGTCATCGATCCGGTTCGCCGGTTGCGACACCTCTTCTCGGAGTTCACATGATGGCTATGCGATTTCTGCGGGCGGCACCTTTCGCCGCCCTTCTGCTTGCAGCCGGCCTGCTGCCCGCGGCGGCCCAGGAAGCGGCCCAGCCGATCATGGACAAGGGCGACACGGCGTGGATGATGGTCTCCACGCTGCTCGTCCTGTTCATGATCCTGCCCGGCCTTGCACTCTTCTATGGCGGCCTGGTGCGGGCCAAGAACATGCTGTCGGTTCTCATGCAGTGCACGCTGATCACCGCGCTGGTGATGGTGGTCTGGGTGGTCTACGGCTATTCCTTCGCATTCGGCGGCAGCACCAGCCCGTTCTGGGGCGGTTTCGGCAAGCTGTTCCTGGCCGGTGTGACGCCGGAATCGACAGCGTCCACCTTCACCGACGGCGTCGTCATCCCCGAATATGTCTTCATTGCCTTCCAGATGACCTTCGCGGCCATCACGCCGGCGCTGATCGTGGGCGCGTTCGCCGAGCGCATCAAGTTCTCGGCAGTGCTGCTGTTCTCTCTGCTCTGGGTCACTTTCGTCTATTTCCCCGTCGCCCACATGGTGTGGGATGCATCGGGCCTGATCTTCAACATGGGCGCACTCGATTTCGCCGGCGGCACCGTGGTGCACATCAATGCGGGCATCGCCGCGCTGATCGGTTCGATCCTCGTCGGCAAGCGCATCGGGCTCGGCAAGGACATGATGGCACCCCATTCCATGACGCTGACCATGGTCGGAGCGTCCATCCTGTGGGTCGGCTGGTTCGGCTTCAATGCCGGTTCCAACCTTGAAGCCAATGGCGGCGCTGCGCTGGCCATGATCAACACCTTCACCGCCACGGCCGGGGCGATCCTTGCGTGGGCGGGGCTGGAAGCCGTGCTGCGCGGCAAGGCATCCATGCTGGGCGCCGCGTCCGGCCTGGTGGCCGGCCTTGTCGCGGTCACGCCCGCGGCGGGTACGGTCGGGCCGATCGGTGCCATCGTGCTCGGCGCGCTCGCCTCGGCAGGGTGCTACTTCTTCGTCGCGGTGGTCAAGAACAGGTTCGGCTATGACGACAGCCTCGACGTGTTCGGCGTTCACGGCATCGGCGGCATCATCGGCGCGGTCGGCACGGGCATCTTCACCGCGCCCGGCCTCGGCGGCACCGGCGGCGAGGACTATTCCATCGCCGGCCAGACGCTGATCCAGATCCAGGCGGTCGCCATCACCATCGTGTGGTGCGGCGTCATCTCCTTCATTCTCTACAAGGTCGTCGACATGGCGGTCGGCCTGCGGGTCGAGGCGGACAAGGAACGCCAGGGCCTGGACCTTACCTCGCATGGCGAGGCGGCCTATCACGCCTGACCGTTCCGCCTGCGGCCAACGCCCCCGGCGCAGGCGAAAAGCCCATTTCCCGAGCATGCGTTCTCCGCTCTGCCCGGGAAATGGGCGCTTCTTTCCGGCGTTCACGACTTCCTGCTCCGACTGCGTCCGATCCGCGCATGGTTAATGCCGCCTTAACCATCTGGCGGCTAGGTTCGGTCCCGGAAAACCCGGATTGCGCGCTGCTGGTGCCGCTGCCGGGAACTTGCGAGAGGACCGGCCGGCCGCACAGGACCGGCCCGCATGAACGAGGATCGGAACGGATGCGTGCAGGCGGTTCGGGAACCATGACGGCAGGCATGGCGCGCCAGGGCTTGAGAGGCTTTGCGCGCCGCCAGTTGCAGCGGCTGGGTGGCGCCGGCGTGCTGGCTTTCGCCGGTTTCGCGGTGGCATCGCTTGCAAGCTGGAACGTGGCCGATCCTTCCTGGAGCCATGCGACGGGCAATCTGGTCACCAATGCCATGGGCTATCCGGGCGCGGTGTTCTCCGACCTTGCCATGCAGTTTTTCGGGCTGGCCAGCGTGGCCGCCCTCGTGCCGGGGGTCTTGTGGGCCCTGTTCCTGCTCCAGGCACGCGCGCCGGGTCATCGCCTGCGCCGGACGGCGGCCTGGGCGGGGTTCACGGTCTGCGCCGCCGGCTTCATCGCGCTTTTCGACGCGCCCGCCACATGGCCGCTTCCCATGGGGCTGGGCGGCGTCGCAGGCGATCTGCTGCTCAGGATTCCCGGCGTGCTTTCGGGCGGTTATCCGGCGGGTGCCATGGCGTTCCTGACGGGCGTGCTCCTGCTTCCCGCCATGGCCTGGTTCTTCTGGGATGCCTCCGGCGTCAAGGGCCGCGCGGCGGAATTCGCTTCCGCGGATCACAATGCCGGTGAGGCGGGGCAGGATTTCGACGAGGATGACGAGGAAGACGACGGCTTCCAGGCGCTTGGCCTCGTCACGCATTGGTGGCTTTCGGCGCAGGCCCATGTGCGGCGCCTGACGCGCCGCCGCGCTTCCGCAACAGTTGGAAGCGGCCGGCGCAAGCTGGTGCTTCCCGACCTCGAGGATGACGAGGACGACGACGCCATTCTCGCCGTGCCGGATGGCCCCGCCTCCGCCGCCACAGGCGGAATGCAGCGGATCGAACCGGACTTCGACACGCTGGCACCACGCCGCGTGGCAAGCTCCGCACCGCCGATCGATCCCGGACTCGATGACGACGAGGATGATTTCGGCCCGCCCTGGGACGAGGACGTCATTGCGCCGGTGGACGATTCGCGCGGTGCACCGGGCCGGATCGTGCAGCCTGAAGCGCGCACCGGTTCCGGATCCGCCGGAAGGGTTGTTGCTCCGGAGCAGGCGCGTCCGCGCGGCGTGTCACCGGACAACCGGCTGATGGAGCCGATCGATCCGGCTTCCGGCGCCCGCGTGGCGCAGCCCGCCGGTGCCCCGAAGCCCGGCGCGCGTGTCATGCGGGAGGCGCAGGGTTCGCTCATTTCCGACGGCAGTTTCGAACTGCCCTCGCTGCACTTCCTCTCGGAAGCCCGGACCACCGGGCGCGATCCGACGCTGTCGGACGAGGCGCTGGAACAGAATGCGCGCCTTCTTGAAGGCGTGCTGGACGATTTCGGTGTCAAGGGCGAGATCATCCAGGTGCGTCCGGGCCCTGTCGTCACGCTTTACGAACTGGAACCGGCGCCGGGCATCAAGTCGTCGCGTGTCATCGGCCTGGCCGACGACATTGCCCGCTCGATGAGCGCCATCGCGGCGCGTGTGGCCGTCGTGCCGGGGCGCAATGCCATCGGCATCGAACTGCCGAACGCCAAGCGCGAGACGGTCTATCTGCGGGAATTGCTGGCAAGCCGCGACTTCGAGGGCTCGAAAGCCAAGCTGGCGCTGACGCTCGGCAAGACCATCAACGGCGAGGCGGTGATCGCCGACCTCGCCAAGATGCCGCACCTGCTGGTGGCCGGCACCACCGGTTCGGGCAAGTCGGTGGCCATCAACACGATGATCCTGTCGCTTCTCTACCGCATGACGCCGGAGCAATGCCGGCTGATCATGATCGACCCGAAGATGCTGGAACTGTCGATCTATGACGGCATCCCGCATCTGCTGACCCCGGTCGTCACCGATCCCAAGAAGGCCGTGGTGGCGCTCAAGTGGACCGTTCGTGAGATGGAGGACCGCTACCGCAAGATGTCCAAGGTGGGCGTGCGCAACATCGACGGCTTCAACCAGCGTGTCGCGCAGGCGGAACGCAAGGGCGAGAAGATCACGCGCACGGTGCAGACCGGCTTCGACCGTGAGACCGGCGAAGCGATTTACGAGACCGAGGAACTCGACCTGTCCGCCATGCCCTACATCGTCGTCATCATCGACGAGATGGCCGACCTGATGATGGTGGCGGGCAAGGAAATCGAGGGCGCGGTACAGCGGCTGGCGCAGATGGCGCGCGCGGCGGGAATCCATGTCGTGATGGCCACGCAGCGGCCATCGGTGGACGTGATCACCGGCACGATCAAGGCGAACTTCCCGACCCGGATTTCCTTCCAGGTGACGTCGAAGATCGACAGCCGCACCATCCTGGGCGAACAGGGCGCCGAGCAGCTTCTGGGCATGGGCGACATGCTCTACATGGCCGGTGGCGGACGCATCCAGCGCGTGCACGGGCCGTTCGTCTCCGACGAGGAAGTGGAGCACGTGGTTTCGCACCTCAAGACGCAGGGCGTTCCGGAATATCTCGATTCGATCACCGAAGAGGATGACGAGGAAGGCGGTGCAGGCGGCGATTCGGGCGGCGGGGCAGGCAATGGCGGCGGCATGGCCGGGTCCGACGATCCCTATGACCAGGCCGTGGCCGTGGTGCTGCGCGATGGCAAGGCATCGACATCCTATATCCAGCGGCGGCTGGGAATCGGCTACAATCGCGCCGCCTCGATCATCGAGCGGATGGAGGATGAAGGCATCGTCGGTCCGGCCAATCACGCCGGCAAGCGTGAGATCCTCGTTCCGCGCGGCCCCGACGCCGAGGAATTCTGAAGCTGTCCGGTGGGGGAACCGCCGGCACGAGTCCCGCGTTTTTTCGAGTTTCCAGGGTTCCCTGCCGCAATGCAGCCGTTGTTGCGGGCGATCAGGGGGCAACGAATGACGACGGAAAGAGACGGAGCGTCGACATGAACAATTCCATCTTCTCCCGGTCCTTGCGCGCCGCTGCATTGGCCTCGGTTCTGGCGCTGGGCGCTGCAACGGCCATGCCTGCCGTCCAGGGCATTGCCGCCCCGCCGGCCATCGCACAGAAGATCGCCGACCATTTCTCCTCGGTGAAGAGCATGACCGGCGAGTTCGTGCAATTCGGCCCGCGCGGCGAGCAGACGGGCGGCACCTTCGCGCTCATGCGGCCGGGCAAGATCCGCTTCGATTACGAGGATGCCGCGGCCTACCGCGTGGTTTCCGACGGCAGCCACGTGCTGCTCAACAACCGGAAACTGCGCACCTACGAGACCTATCCGCTGTCCAAGACCCCGCTGAAGCTGCTGCTCGACGAGCGCATCGACCTGTCCAAGGCATCCATCGAAGACGTCAAGGCGGACGAGGACATCGTCACGGTCAGGATGAGCGACAAGTCGGTCTTCGGAAATGCGCGGATCACGATGGTGTTCGACACGGTGACATCGGAACTGCGGCAATGGACGATCACGGACCAGCAGGGCAAGGAGACCACAGTGATGATCTTCAACGTCAAGCAGGGTGTGCCGCTGCAGGAGGCCTCCTTCGCGATCGATTACGACAAGGTGGCCGAAACCAATGCGCGCCGCGGCGCGGGCGGGCGCGGCCGCTGAGCGCCGAAAACCTGTGGAACACCTGACGGTCTGCCGCCTGGCGGGCCGGAATGCTTGAAAGCGCAGGGCCGGATGGGCAAAGTCCGGCCTTGTCAATTCCTGTCCACGGATCCCTTTCATGCCGTTCTCCATTGCCACGTGGAACATCAATTCGGTACGCCTGCGCATGCCGCTGGTGGAGCAATTCCTGGCCGCGCACCGGCCGGACGTGCTGTGCCTGCAGGAGATCAAGTGTGAAAACGGGCAGTTTCCCGAAAAGGCATTCCGGGCGCTGGGCTACGAGCACATCGAGGTGAACGGCCAGAAGGGCTATCACGGTGTCGCCACGGTGGCGCGGCGCGAGATCGCTGCCGTCGAGCGGCGCGGCTTCTGCGACATGGGCGATTGCCGTCATCTCTCCGTGAACGTCTCGGCCGGTGGACGCGATATCCTTGTTCACAATTTCTACGTTCCGGCCGGGGGCGACGAACCGGATCCCGCCATCAATCCGAAATTCCGCCACAAGCTGGATTTCCTGCAGGAGATGCGCGCCATCACCGCCGAACACGGCGAGCGCCGCTCCTCCGTCCTTGTCGGCGATCTCAACATCGCGCCGCTTGAGAACGATGTCTGGTCGCACAAGCAGCTTCTCAAGATCGTCAGCCATACGCCGGTGGA
>MDTD01119738.1_pt1 | contig 15717 bp, 14 predicted proteins | sample 811221 | NCBI WGS metagenome assembly MDTD01 (sample SAMN05326646, study PRJNA326480) | marine metagenome | isolation source: seawater | place: Pacific Ocean: South West | collected 2011
GCAGTAACTGTATAATCTATATTCATACGAATCAGTTTGATTATCAATGTTGCCTTTGTTATTTACAAGTAAAATTTATGAACCAAATTAATCTTTTTATTGAGCTTATAAGATTCAAAAAACCGATTGGTTATATGTTATTATTCTGGCCTTGTGCTTGGGGATTGACTATTAGTTATGAATTTAACCAGGAAAAAATTACCTATTTTTTTTATCTAACTTTATTTCTATTAGGTGCAATTTTGATGAGGTCTGCTGGTTGTATAATTAATGACATTGCAGATAGAAATTTTGATAAAAAAGTTTTTAGAACAAAAGATAGACCTATAGCATCTGGCAAAATTTCTATTTATCTCGGATTTTTATATGCTGGAATTTTATGTCTATTAGCACTTTGTGTTTTAATAAACTTTAATAATCTAACTATTTTGTTAGCCTTAGGATCTATGCCTCTAGCTTTTACATACCCCTTAATGAAGAGATATACATACTGGCCTCAACTTTTCTTGGGCATTACTTTTAATTATGGTTTGATTTTAGGCTGGACTTCAATTGCTAATGAAATTAATTTAATTCCCATCATCTTTTACTGTGGAGCCATATTTTGGACACTTGGTTATGACACCATCTACGGGTTCCAAGATATTAAAGATGATGAAATTATAGGACTTAAATCGACATCCATAAAATTTAAAAATAATCCATATTTTTTTTTAAAATTATGTTACTCAATTTTTTTCTCAAGCTTATTAATCACAGGTTATTTAACTAATTTAAATGATTTTTATTATGTACTTATTACACTAGTAGCTATTCATATGTATTATTTTCAAATATCGAAATTGGATGTTAAAAAAGCAGATATTTGTCTAAAAACTTTTAAATCTAATAATTTTCTTGGATTTTTAATTTTAATAACTTTACTTATAGGAAAACTTTAAAGTATGACCAATACTCAAATCTTAAAAAGACTTTATAGAGATTACACAAAAAAGTATTTAAAGAATATTTTAGTTTCTGTTTTTTTTACTCTTCTATTAGCTGGCAGTACGTCATCTGTTGCATATTTGCTTGATCCAGCAATCAAACATTTGTTTATTGATCAAAAACAATCACTTATCTTTGTAATTCCAGGTTTAATTATTTTAGCATTTGCAGTTAAAGGTGCATCTTTATATTTTGCAAAAGTTATAATGATTAGTGTTTCAGAAAATGTAAGGAGAGATATTCAGTTAGATATGTTTGCATCCTTAATTAGAGCAGACACTCAGGTTGTAGATAGTAAGCATTCTGGAAAATTTATTACTAATTTAACTAATGATGTAGGTATGATTACTAATTTAGTAAGTACTGCAATTCTAAACTTGTTTAAAGATAGTCTTACTTTAATTGGTTTACTTTGTGTTATGTTTTATCAAAATTGGAAATTGTCATTAATTGCAATTATTATGATACCGTTAGCGAGTGCTGCTGCGAGAACTTTAGGTAAAAGAATTGGTAAAGTAGTAACAGAACAAATGAATAAGGCGGGTGTCTTAACCTCATATCTTATTGAAATTTTTAAAAATCACAAAATAATGAAAATTTTCCAAAAAGAGTCTTATGAAAATCATAGAGCTGAAAAAATGATTAATGAGCTTAAAGATAAGTCTAGAAAAATCAGTATTGTTCATGTTCGAGCTTCACCTATAATGGAATTTTTAACAGGAATCATGATTGCTTTTTTAATATTTATATCTGCAAAGCTTGTTGCAGGTAATGAGTTAGAAGTGAGTAATTTTTTTTCTTTTTTAGCAGCAATGATGTTGGCCTACCAACCTGTTCGGTCTCTTGCAACATTAAATATTACTATTCAACAAGGTTTATCAGGGGCTAGAAGAGTTTTGCCCATTGTTGATGACGAACCAATTATTAAAGAGAAAAAAGAGTCAAGTAATTTAAGAATTAATGATGCAGAGATAAAATTCAAAAGTGTCTCTTTCAATTATTCTCAAAATGATAATAAAACATTAAATTCAATAAATTTAGAAATTCCTGGAAAAAAAATGACCGCTTTAGTAGGCCACAGTGGTGCTGGCAAATCAACAATATTAAATCTCATTCCGAGATTTTATAATGTTTCAAGCGGTGATATTACAATCGATGATCAATCAATCTATAGTGCCAAATTATTCTCACTGAGAAAAAATATATCTTTAGTTAGTCAAGATACAACTTTATTTGATGATACAATCAAAAATAATATTGCCTATGCAAATTTTGATGCAACAGACCAAGAAATTGAAGAAGCTGCAAAATACTCATTTGCAGATGAATTTATTAAAAAATTACCTAACAAATATGAAACTTTAATTGGTGAAAATGGAATAAGATTATCTGGTGGAGAAAAACAACGTTTATCAATTGCCAGAGCGATACTAAAAAAAAGTTCTATAATTTTATTAGATGAAGCCACGTCATCTTTAGATGCTGAAACTGAAAGTAAAATACAACAAGCAATAAATTTTTTAACTACTGGAAGAACAACTGTTGTAATTGCACATAGACTCTCAACAATTTTAAATTCAGATAAAATTTATGTTATAGATAAAGGTAAAGTTATTGGTAACGGCAAACATGCTGAATTGTTAATTTCGTCACCTGAGTATAAAAATTTTTATGAAAAGCAAATCAAAAGATCTTAATGATATTTGTTTATAGGTTTCTGACTAATATAATATTATTATTATTACCAATTATTGTGATAATAAGGTTATTAAAAAAAAAAGAGGATTTTTTTAGATTCAAAGAAAAAATTGGTTTTTTTTCAAATAAAAGAAGAAAAGGAAAATTAATCTGGTTTCATGGTGCAAGTGTAGGTGAATTACAAAGCGTAGTTCCACTACTCGAAAAATTTGAAAAAAATAAAAAAATAGGCCAAATTTTAGTTACATCAAATACTTTAAGCTCATCCAAAGTTATAAAAAATTTGAAATTAAAAAAAGTTATTCACCAATTTTTTCCAATAGACACGGATTCTATTTCTAAAAAATTTATTAGTTACTGGAAGCCCTCTAAAGCAATTTTTATAGACTCTGAAATATGGCCTAATACAATTTTTAATTTAGAGAAAAATAAAGTTCCAATAATTCTTATTAATGGAAGAATATCTAAAAAAACTTTTAAAAGATGGAAATTTTTTTCAAATTTTTCAAAAGAGATTTTTTCTAAATTTAATTTATGTTTATCTTCAAGCAGAGAGTCACTTAATTATCTTAAAAAATTAAATTCTAAAAATGCTCAATATATTGGAAACTTAAAATTTTCTGAAGCAGAAAATTTCATTAAACCAATAGATAAGAAGTTAAAAAATTTTTTCTATACAAAAAAAATTTGGTGTGCCTCAAGTACCCATCCATCTGAGGAAATAATTTGTGGACAAGTACATTTATTACTTAAAAAAAAAATTAAAAATCTTCTAACAATTATTATTCCAAGACATATAGAAAGGACAACAGAAATTAAAAATGATTTAGAAAAATTAAAACTTAATATTCATTTAGATGAACCTAAAAAAAAAATAGATCCAAACACAGATGTTTTTTTAGTAAATTCTTACGGAAAAACTAAGTCATTTTATAAAACTTGTCAGAATGTATTTCTTGGAGGCTCTCTTATTGAACACGGTGGACAAAATCCTTTGGAAGCTGTTAGATACGGTTGCTCAATTTTGCATGGACCAAATGTCTATAATTTTAAAGAGATATATGATTTTTTAAAAAAAAATAGAATTACTTATAAAGTTAAGAATTATAAAAATTTAGTTGATAATTTATCTAAATTACTTGCAAATAAACATAAAGATAAAAAATTGCAAAAAAAAATGAAATTAATAGGTAGTGAAATTTTAGAAAAAACTTATAAAAAAATTATCATTAATAATTAAATGATTTTTAAGAAACCGAAATTTTGGGATTACAAAAAATTAAGTTTCTTTTCGTATATATTATTTCCTTTTACTCTTTTTATCCGTTTAAATAATTTCTTATTAGATAGATTTTTTGTCTCAAAATCAAATCAAATCAAAACTATTTGTGTTGGCAATATCTATGTTGGTGGTACTGGAAAAACACCAACAACAATTAAAATATATGCCCTACTAAAAGATTTAAATTACAAAGTGGTAACCGCAAAAAAACTTTATAGAACTCACCAAGATGAGCAGAAAATTTTGGAAAAACAAACGAGATTTGTTACTGCGAAATCTAGAAAAAAAATTCTTGATCATTCAATTAATAACAATGAGGAAGTAATAATTTTCGATGATGGGTTACAAGATAGAAGCTTAAATTACAATCTCAAGTTTGTATGTTTTGATGCAGATTGTTGGATAGGAAATGGACAACTTATACCCTCAGGACCTTTGAGGGAAAAAATAGATAGTTTAAAAAAGTTTGATGCTTTATTTATAAAAAATGATAATAACTCAAATCTTAACAATATTTTCAAAATTATAAAATCTATAAATCCTCAATTAGAAATTTTTTGTTCAAATTTTATTGTAGAAAATTCTAACAATTTTGATAAATCAAAAAATTATATATCTTTTAGTGGAATAGGAAATCCATTAAGTTTCAAAAAAATATTATTAAAAGAAAATTTTAAAATTGTTGAAGAAATTTCTTTTCCTGATCATTACGAATATAATGATAATATAATTAAAAATATTATTAGTAAAGCTAAGAAATTAAACACCAAATTAATTACAACTGAAAAAGACTTTGTAAAAATTTCTGATATCTTTAAAAAAGATATAGATTTTTTAAAAGTGAGAATAAATTTCGAAGAAGAAGAAAAATTAAAAAAATTTTTAAAACGTAAACTTAATGAAATATCTTAAATATTTTTTTCAATTTTTAGGAATTTTTTTCCTTTTTTTAATCTTTAAGATTCTAGGTTTGAAATTTTCTTCAATATTATCATCAAAAATATTCAAACAGTTAGGTCCATTTTTTAGATCAAAAAGTGTTTGTAAAAAAAATTTGACAAAAGCTTTTCCAAATATTTCAGAATTTGAACAAAGAAAGATTATAAATGAAATGTGGTGCAACTATGGAAAAATTTTTGCTGAATATATCTTTATAAAAAATTTTAGAAATTCAAAAGACTTTCAAAAGAAGATATTTGTTGAAAATCAATATCTTCTTGAAAATATTAAAAATGATAAAAATCCTGTTATTTTTATATCAGGACACTTCAATAATTTTGAACTTATGGCAATGCATATTGAAAGATCTGGTTTAAATTTAGCTGCTATTTATAGACCACTTAATAATTTCTTTATAAATCCTTTTATGGAAAAAATTAGAAAAAAATATATTTGTAAAAAACAAATTAAAAAAGGTATTTCTGGAACTAAAGAAATATTAAAATTATTTAAAGACGGTTCATCTATAGCATTAATGATAGATCAAAGGGTTTCGGAGGGTATAAAATGTAGTTTTTTTAATGAAAAAGCTTTCACCACTACTATTCCTGCACAATTTGTTAAAAAATTTAAATCAAAAATAGTTCCAATTTACATTGAACGTACTAAAGATGAAAATTTCAAAATTACAATAAACAATCCTTTGAAATTTAAAGATGATGATAGTATTGAGTATATAACTTCAGCATTAAACCTTGAATTAGAGAAAATGATAATAAAAAATCCAAGCCAATGGATTTGGACACATAATAGATGGAAATAAATTAGCTATCCGTCTCTTTTTTTTGAAGCCTCTTTGTAGGAATAATAAGCCTCTTGTAAATCTACATTCCAGTAATTCAAATCTTTTATAGAAATTTTTTTTCCTGAAATTGCACAAATAACATGATCACCTTCTTCAATAACTTGAAAGTTATTAGGTAAATATTTTATTTTAGCTAATTTTTTAAACATTTTTAGTTTATATATATTTATATGAAAGTTGGAATAATAGGAAGCGGGGGTAGAGAACATGCAATTTGTGCAGCGATCAAAAAGTCCAAAAAAGTAAGCGAAATATACTGTTTTCCAGGTAACGCTGGTACCAGCACTATATCTAGAAATATTGATTTAGATTTAAATGATTTTAATGGTCTAAAAAATTTTATATTAAAAAACAAAATAGACTTAGTTGTTGTTGGTCCTGAAAAACCTTTAGTGGATGGAATAGTAGATTTTTTAGAAAAAAATAAAATCAAAGTTTTTGGACCTAGTAAATTGGCCTCTCAATTAGAGGGTTCAAAAATTTTTACAAAAAAATTATGTAAAGAATATAAAATACCGACTGCAGATTTTGGAATTTTTCAAAATAGAAAAAAATCTTATGAATTTTTAAAAAATTGTAAAATGCCAATCGTTATAAAATCAGATGGTTTAGCTGCAGGAAAAGGTGTTTATATTTGTGAAAATAAAGATCAAGCTATAACAGCAATTGATGAAATCTTTGACGGTAAATTTGGAAAAGCAAATTCTGTACTGATTGAGGAATTCTTAAGAGGTGATGAAATGAGTTTTTTCATCATATCTGATGGAAAAAGTTTTAAAAAATTTGGGACTGCACAAGATCATAAAAGAGTTAACGAGGGAGATACAGGAAAAAATACTGGTGGAATGGGGGCATACTCACCCTCAGGGTTTGAGAATGAATCATTAGATAATAAAGTTTTAGAAAAAATAATTAAACCTACACTAACTGCTTTAAATGATATGAAAACAGAATATAGGGGATTTTTATATGCAGGATTAATGATTATAAATAATGAGCCTTTTTTAATTGAATATAATGTAAGAATGGGTGACCCAGAGTGTCAAACTATATTACCACGTCTTGAAACAGACTTTTTAGATATATTAATTGCATGTATAAATCAAGAATTAGACTTAATAAATATTGAGTGGTCAAATGACAAGAGTTTAAGTGTTGTTTTGTGTTCAAAAGGATATCCCGAAAGTTATAAGAATCAAGTAGAAATTAAAAATTTAGAGAAAATATCACTTAACAAAAATGAGTTTATTTTTCATGCGGGAACAAAAATTCTTAACTCTAAAATATTTTCTAATGGTGGGAGGGTTTTAAATTTTACAGTTAAATCAAATAATTTTAAAAACAGTAGGACTCAAGCATTAAATTTAATTAAAAAACTAAAATGGGAAAATGGTTATCACAGAAAAGATATTGGTTTTAAAATTATTGATTAATGAGAATTATTGGTGGAAAATTTAGGGGTAAAAAATTATTTTTACCTATTGATAAAAAAACAAGGCCTTTAAGAGATTTGGTAAAAGAATCTATATTCAATTTGTTAGAAAATTCAAATAAGTATAAAATTATTTTAAAAAATTCTACGGTATTAGATCTTTTCTCTGGTTCTGGATCATTTGGTTTAGAATGTGTATCACGTGGGGTTGAAAATATAATATTTTTTGAGAATTACCCCGCTGCAATTAATATTTTAAAAAAAAATATATCAAATATAAACGGGAATGAATTTTGCAAAATAATTGAAAAAAATTGTTTTGATCTCATTTCGTCAAATATTTTATTTAATCAATCATTCGATATCATTTTTTTAGATCCCCCATTTAAAGAAATGGGTATTAATGATTTGCTAGAAAAAATTATCGAGAAAAAACTTTTAAATAAAGATGGAATTATAATTCTTCACAGACATAAAAAAGATGACGTCAAAATTACTAGTAAATTAAATATAATTGACAAAAGAGACTATGGAGTTTCAAAAATTATTTTTTGTAATTAAGATTTTTTAATTATTCTATTAGTTTCAGTTTTAATAAGCTCGACTGCAGGTTGATTATATGGATTTAATTTCATTAATTTACCCAATAAAATTGTTTCTAAAATAAAAAAAGTAAATAATTCACCAAGTGTCTCTTCGCTCCTATTTTTAATTAAAAAACTCCTAAAAGGCATATTTTTTCTTTTGAATACATTTTGTGTTGCATAAAATTGTGACTTCAAAATTTTTTTAAAGGACTTATTTTTTAAATGATTAAAAGTATTCAGAACTTTGGAGTTATTAATTCGATTTGATCTAACACTATCAACAAAAAAGAAGGTGTAAAAATTATTTTTTTGGCCATCTAGATATAATTGCATTAAGCTGTGATTATCTTTTGGCATATTAGATATAATTGGTAATATCCCTTTATTTTTTTTTCCAAGGCTTTCCGCAACTAATTGTTGGTACCAATAAAACAAATCGGTAGAATTTTCATCGTAATTTAAAATTATTGAGTTAGATTTTTTCTTTTTTGATAAATAAAAAATATTCAAAACATTCAAAATTAAATTATTTATAAAGTTTTTATTTTTTATAACTTGATTAAATTTTCTAAATTTTTTTGGATTAAGTCCCATTAATTGTGCTGGCAACATTCCAACTTCAGATAATACAGAATACCTCCCACCAATATAATTATTATGGTGAATTATATCTGCTTTAAGTTTTTTTGCTAAATTTAGGAGATAACTATCTTTATTTTCTGTGATGAAAATATTTTTCTTATCTTTTTTAATAAGGATATTTGAATTAGCAATTGTTTCTAGAGTATTTCCAGATTTTGAAATAATTATTTTTAAATAATTTTTTTTTCTATCAATATATTGAATATTGCTTTGGAAATTATCGATGAAAATAAAATTTTTTCTTATTTTGCCTTTTAAAAAATTAAAAATTGATTTGATTCCGAGTATAGATCCACCCATTCCAATAATTATAAAATTTTGAAATTTACTTAATTTTGAAATTTTTTTTTGTGTATAATTATCTTTATAATTTTGGCTTAAAGAATCTAAGACTGTATTCTTAATATTTAGTAAAATTTGCAGTTTTTTATTAAGATTTCTTTTATTAAATTTTCTTTTAAAATTTTGAAAAGATATATTGCTACTAAGCATTTATATTATTTAATTTTTTTAAGAATTACCTCTTCAAGAGATGAGCTTTCAAGCTCACTATTTGATTTTGATGGATTATTTTTTATTTTATCTAAACTTGAGCTGAAATCTGTATCATTATTGTCATCTATTTTTTTTTTATCCATTGGTGTTGGCAATTTATCGTAATCAGGTGGTAATACTAAAGGATTCTTTTTTTCAACTAAAAATTCATCTGTATTGGTTTTTTTTTGAAGAGTTAATATTTCCTCTGCACTTTGACAGGATGCCAGTAATAATAAAACAAAAATAAAAAAAATTTTTTTCATATTTTTTTCTTTGGAAATAATTCTAATGTAATAAGAATAACTATTCCTAAACATATAAATATATCAGCTACATTAAATATAAACCAATGAAAATCTCTTACATGTATATCTATGAAATCTGGCACTGATGTGTAATACAATCTGTCAAATATATTACCTAATGCACCACTAAAAACCATTAAAAATGCTATTTTTTCAACATTTTGTGTCTTAGTAATAAACCATAAAATAATCAACGCTATCAGAATTATTATAGCTGTCATAAAATTATAATAAATTTTTTCATCAAAAGAAAATAATCCAAATGCAATACCATCATTCCAAATCAAATTAATATCTAAAAATTTAGATGTAAATAGGTTCGAGGACAAATTTGTCTCACTTTTGAAAATTACATAAAATTTTGTAATTCTATCTAAAGAAAAAATAAATATTACTACAAGAAAATTATTAAAAAAAAATTTTTTTAAATTGTCAAACATTTAAGAATGTCTCTTACAAGGCTCAATACTAATTTTCCAACATATAGGGCATTTTTTTCCTAATGCCTTTCGAGCGACAACCACTACATCATTTTTATCATCAAAATTTACTTCTGCCTTTGAAGTAATACAAACCTCTGATAAATCAATGTCCTCAACAATTTCTTTAAATTTACTATTTAGTTTTATTTGAAGCTCTGCCTCAAGACTTGAGCCTATGTCTTTACTTGCTCTTTTTTCCTCTATGCTAATATTACATATATCTCTAATCTTGATTAATTCAGCCCATTTTTTTGCTATTTTCTTATTTTCAAATTTTTTTGGTAAATTTATAAAACTTTCTAAATGAATACTTTTATTGTTTTTTGATAGTAATTGATAAATTTCTTCAGTTGTAAAAGAAAGTATTGGAGCGAACCATCTTAGTAAAGAATTCAATAATATGTTTAACAAAGTAATACAAGATTGTCTTTTTGTAGAGTTAATTGAGTCACAATATAAAGTATCTTTTCTAATATCGAAATAAAATGCTGATAAATCAACTGTACAAAAATTTAATAATTCTTTGTAAAGGTTGTGAAAATCATAATTCTTAAAATAGCTATTAAATTTATCATTTAAGGAAGATAATTTGTGGAGCATAAATTGCTCAAGTTCAGGTAAATTTTCTATATTCAATTTTTCAAGATCTTTAACCTCAAATTTATCATTAAGATTACCTAGCAAATATCTAAAAGTATTTCTAATTTTACGATAAGATTCGGAATGTTGATCAAGTATTGAATAATCTATTCTTAAATCCTCTGCATAATTTGAGGATGCTACCCAAATTCTTAAAATATCAGCGCCATATTTTTTCAAAATGTCTTCTGGTGCAATTACATTTCCTAGAGACTTTGACATTTTAAGTCCTTTGCCATCAACTACAAACCCGTGGGATAATATTGACTCAAATGGGGCTTTACCTCTTGTTCCACATGACTCTAACAAAGATGAATGGAACCATCCTCTGTGTTGGTCTGAACCTTCTAAATACATCGAAGCTGGCCATTTAAGGTCTTCCCTTTTTTCCAATACGAAAGAATGAGTAGATCCACTATCAAACCATACTTCTACTATATCGCTAAGTTTATCGAAATCCTCTGATTTATATTTTTTACCCAAAAACTTTTGAGGATTGTCGGAAAACCAACAATCTGATCCCTCTTTCTCAAAAATTTTTGCTATATTTTCAAATAATTCCTCATCTACTAAAATTTCTTTAGTTTTTTTATTTACAAAAATAGGTAAAGGAACTCCCCAAACTCTTTGGCGAGAGACACACCAATCAGGTCTAGTTTCAATCATTGATTTTAATCTTTCTTTCCCTTTACCAGGATAAAATGTTGTTTCATCAATTGCTTTTAGTGCTTTATCTCTAAGTTTATGACTTTCCATAGAAATAAACCATTGAGGAGTTGCTCTATGAACTAAAGGTGCTTTTGATCTCCAAGAATGAGGATAAGAGTGAATCAGTTCACCATTTTTTAATAGTTTTTTTTGTTCTTTTAATTTTTCAATAACAATCGGATTTGCTTTAAAAATATGTGTTCCTTGAAATAAAGCTACGTTAATTGTATATTTACCATCGCCATCAACTGTTTCTATTGCCTTAATCCCATTATTTAAACAAAGATTAAAATCATCTGGTCCATGGCTTGGTGCACAATGAACAATACCAGTTCCCTGTTCAGTTGTAACAAAGTTTGCCTCTAACATTGGTACATCATAATCATAACCCAAATCTAAAAAAGGATGATTACAAACAGTGTTTTTAAAATCTTTACCTTTAAATTTTTTTAAATTTTTATATTCTTTTATATCGCAATCTTTAATTGTTGTTTCTAGTAAAGCTTCAGCTAAAACAATCTTTTTATTTTTGAAATCACCATCATCAAGTATTTCAATTAATAAATAATCTAAACTGTCGTTATAAGCTAAAGCTTTATTTGCTGGGATTGTCCACGGGGTTGTAGTCCAAATTACAATACTGCTATTCTCAAGTTCCTTAATATTTGACGATTTCACGGGAAAGGAAACATAAATTGTATCAGATCTATGATCTTGATATTCTACTTCAGCGTCTGCTAGAGCTGTTTTTTCTACAGTAGACCATAGAACAGGTTTGAAGCCTCTATATAGACTACCCTCTTTTAGAAATTTACCAAGCTCCCTTACTATCTGAGCTTCAGCATCATAGCTCATAGTAGAATAATAATTTTCCCAATCTCCTATCACACCCAGCCTCTTAAATTGTTCTTTGTGAATTTCTATCCATTTTTCAGCAAAAGCTCTGCATTCTTTTCTAAATTCAACTATTGGAACTTCATTTTTATTTTTTTTATTTTTTTTATATTGTTCTTCTATTTTCCACTCGATAGGTAAACCATGGCAATCCCATCCAGGAACGTAAACTGAGTCTTTACCGTCCATTTGATGAAATTTTACAATTATATCTTTCAAAATTTTATTCAAAGCAGTCCCCATATGAATATTTCCGTTAGCGTATGGAGGTCCATCATGAAGCACAAATTTTTCTTTACCTTTTTTGGAATTTCTTAATTCTTTATAAAGATTAATTTTTTTCCAAAATTCTAATATCTCAGGCTCTCTAGTAGGTAAATTAGCTTTCATAGAAAACCCTGTTTTAGGAAGATTTATTTGTTCTTTGCTCATCTTATCTTTTTTGCAACTGATAAGTCACTTTTAATTTGTTTTTTGAGTTGGCTCACATTTTTAAATTTTTTTTCTTTTCTAATAAATTTTAAAAATTCTACAGATAAATATTTATCATATAGATTTCCAGAAAAGTTAAATAAATGAACTTCTAGTAATATTTTTTTACCATTGAATGTTGGTCTATAACCCAAATTAGCTATACCTTTAATAAATTTAGAGCTCTTAATCATTTTAACTCTTACAGCATAAACTCCTGGGCGTGCTAGTACATAATTTTTAATATCAATATTTGCTGTGGGGAAACCAATTTTTTTTCCCAATTGTTTTCCTTTTTGAACTTTTCCTTCAATAGTCCATTTTCTATTAAGTAATCTATTAGCTTCTGTTAATTTTCCAATTTGTAAATAATTTCTAATTAAAGAAGAAGAAATAATTTTCTTTTTTATTAATAACGGTTTGGGTTTTACTATTTTAAAATTAAACTTTTTTTCTAAACTAATCAATTCTCTGACATTACCTTGTCTCTTATTTCCAAATCTAAAATTATTACTAACAAATATAAATCTTGCATTTAATCTTTTTTTCAAAATTTTTTCTATAAAATCTTTTGACTTTATTTTTGAAAATAATTTGTTAAATTTTTTTGAAATTATAAAATCAACATTAAAATTCTTTAAAAGGTTAATTTTTTGATTTTGATTTGAAATTCTAAAATTTTTTAATTTTTTATTAAAATACATTTTTGGCATTGGTTCAAATGTGAGAACACCAATTTTTAGTGAATATTTTTCTTTGAAACTTTTTGCTAACTTAAATAATTTTTGATGCCCTAAATGAAGACCATCGAAATTCCCGATTAATATTATTGAGCTTTTATCTTTTTCTTTAATTTTAAAATTATTATAAAAATTTATTGACTTTACCATTTTAACTCTGATTGAATATAATTACAAATTGCTTCATAAGACTTTGATACTTTTTCAATTCCTTTTTCTTCAATTTCATTTTTATGAATTCCATTTGAAATCAATAAAGAGTCATAATTTAAAAGATTTGCCCCCTTAATATCTGTATTTAAATTATCTCCAATTGATAAAATTTTTTTATTTTTATTATCAATAGACTGATTATAAACTTCAGGATAAGGTTTTCCAAAATATACTACCTCTCCTCCCATTTTTTCAAAAACCATTGCAATTGAGCCAGCGCAAAATTCCCTAACATTACCTCTGTCGACTATTAGATCTGGGTTAGTGCAAATCATTTTTTTTTTTAAATTATTTTCAAACAAATTTTTATAATACTTTAAATCATCATCATGATCATCAAATAATCCAGTACATAGTATATATTCACAATTTTCTATTTTATCTGATTTCATTTTTTCAAAATCTTTAAATAAATCAAAATCTCTAGGTGGACCAACATGAAAAAAATTTTTGCCCAGCAAATTTTTTTTTAGATAAATAAGTGCAGCTTCACCTGAAGTAAAAACATGCTCTCTAATTTCTTTTTCCATACCTAGTTTTTTTAAAAAGGATTTTACAGCTCGATTAGGCCTTGGTGCATTGGTCAATAATATGTAATCCTTCTTTTTTCTTGCAATTTCTTTAAGAGCATTTATTGCTTCATAGTGTAAATAAACACCGTTATGGATCACCCCCCACAAATCCACATAGAATAATTGATAATTATCTACTATTGAACTAAGTCCTTCTTTATCTAAATTTTTAGTCATCAAATTTATCTATAAACCATAAAACCCTTAAATTCCTATATTTTTTAGCTAACTTATTTTTAACTATATCTTGAAATAGTAAGGCCAATATCTATATGAACACCATATTAAATAGGAGAATTTATGAAATTTAGACCATTACACGATAGAGTTTTAATTGAAGTTTTAGATAGTAGCGAAAAAACTGCAGGTGGCATAATCATACCAGATACAGCGCAAGAAAAGCCTCAAGAAGGAAAAGTTGTTGCAGTTGGTGGTGGAGCAAAGACAGAGGATGGTAAAACAATTCCAATGGATGTTAAAGTTGGAGATAAAGTTTTATTTGGTAAGTGGTCAGGTACGGAAGTTAAAATAGACGGTAAAGAATATAATATAATGAAAGAGTCTGACGTTATGGGTATTCTAAGCAAATAAATTAATTTAAAGGAGAAAATAAAATGGCAAAAATTGTAAAGTTTGATGCAGAAGCAAGAGCAGCAATGATTAGAGGGGTTAACATATTAGCTGATACCGTTAAGGTAACATTAGGGCCAAAAGGCAGGAATGTTGTCATGGACAAATCTTATGGTGCTCCAAGAATTACAAAAGATGGTGTTTCTGTAGCAAAAGAAATTGATCTCGAGGATAAATTCGAAAATATGGGTGCTCAAATGGTTAAAGAAGTTGCAAGCAAAACTAATGATGAGGCCGGTGACGGAACTACTACAGCAACAATTTTAGCTCAAGCAATTGTTAGAGAAGGAGTTAAATATGTTACTGCTGGGATGAATCCAATGGATGTAAAAAGAGGTATTGATGCGGCCGTGGATGTCGTGAAACAAAACCTTGTTTCTTCAGCAAAAAAAGTAAAAGATAGTGATGAGATAGCTCAAGTTGGAACAATTTCTGCTAATGGTGATAAAGAAATTGGAACGATGATTTCTAAAGCCATGCAAAAAGTTGGTAATGAAGGTGTTATAACAGTTGAAGAAAATAAAGGAATTGAAACTGAGTTAGATGTTGTTGAAGGTATGCAATTTGATAGAGGATACTTATCCCCTTACTTCATTACTAACAGTGATAAGATGACAACCGAATTAGAAAATCCATTTATTCTTTTACACGAAAAAAAATTAACAAATCTACAACCAATGGTTCCTCTTCTAGAGGCTGTTGTGCAGGCTGGAAGACCATTAATGATAATTTCAGAAGATGTTGAAGGTGAAGCATTGGCTACTTTAGTTGTAAATAAACTGAGAGGTGGCTTAAAAGTTGTAGCTGTGAAAGCTCCAGGATTTGGTGATAGAAGAAAAGCAATGCTTGAAGATATTGCTATTTTAACTGGTGGCCAAGTTATCTCTGAGGATTTAGGAATTAAACTTGAAAATGTAAAACTTGAGGATCTTGGATCTTGTAAAAAAATTAAAGTTGATAAAGATAATAGTACAATAGTTAATGGTGGTGGCAAAAAAGCTGATATAGAAGCAAGATGTTCTTCAATCAAACAACAAATTGATGAAACAACATCAGATTATGATAAAGAAAAGCTTCAAGAAAGATTAGCTAAA
>MDTD01158483.1_pt1 | contig 15713 bp, 12 predicted proteins | sample 811221 | NCBI WGS metagenome assembly MDTD01 (sample SAMN05326646, study PRJNA326480) | marine metagenome | isolation source: seawater | place: Pacific Ocean: South West | collected 2011
CACATGCCAGACGTCTCCAGGGATTGCTGACAAGGTGACAGGTTTAAAGACAGGTCGATAATGCCGTTCACGTGTGACCGATTTCAAAACCACTGAACATGACTTGACCAATGCAATAACCCTACCGTATTCAATGATCAAATCATATAACAAAACATTCAATAAATCAAAACATTAGACCCTAAATGTCACGTAATCTTTCTGAATCACGCTCCAATTGAACATCAAATCAGCCCCCATGATTTTACTTGCTTCAATGAACATCCTGAGATAGCATGTTCACTGATCTTCAAACGAGCTACACCTTTGAACTTTCAACGTACCATTTCTATTTCCGGGTTGTTATTTGCATCTTTGAGCTGCATGATTGGCTCAGGCTGGCTATTTGGCAGTTTTTATACTGCGCAACTTGCAGGACCTGCCTCTATGATCAGCTGGGTGCTGGGAGGTGGACTGATCATCTTCATTGCACTGACATTTTCAGAGCTCTCAACCATGCTACCTGTAACTGGAGGGTTAGCTCGTTATGTACAGTTCACACATGGCACAGCAACAAGCTTTTGTATGAGCTGGTTAGCTTGGCTATCTTGTGTCGCAGTTGCCCCCACCGAAGTTCAGGCCATCTGCCAATATGCAACACCTTTTTTACCGTGGTTGACACAAACACAATCTGACACTGTAGTTTTAACCCTTCCAGGCCTATTGGTGGCTTCGGGCTTACTCTTGTGCATCAGCGCGCTGAACATCAAAGGTATTCAAACGTTAACACGCTATAATAGTGCGCTCACACTGTGGAAAGTGATGGTCCCTTTCATCACCATCATTGCTTTTTTCAGCACACATTTTAATTTTGATAATTTCACACAACAAGGTGGCTTTATGCCTTTTGGATGGCATGGCGTATTTGCTTCACTGCCAGGTGCTGTTGTCTTCTCATTTCTAGGGTTTAGAGAAGCCACCTCATTGGCCGGTGAAGCCCAAAAACCTCACATTGCAATCCCTTTAGCGGTCATTGGCTCTGTCTGTATTTGCATTGTATTGTATGGCCTAATTCAAATGGCCTATGTCGGCGCACTCTCTCCTACAATGCTGAAGCAAGGTTGGCAACATTTACACTACACACATGATGCAGGACCTTTTGCAGGCATTGCCATAACCTTAGGCCTTTCTTGGCTTTCAGTGGCCATTTATTCAGATGCACTGATTTCTCCAACCGGCACTTCACTCATTTACACCGCAACCACTGCTCGATTAACCTATGCCATGAGCGAAAACCGTTATGCCCCCAGTGCCTTAATGGGCTTGAATGAAAAAGGAGTCCCCGCGCGTGCTGTATGGATTAACTTTTTGGTTGGATTGGTTCTCTTTTTTCCCTTTCCAGACTGGCAAGCCCTGATTAAATTTCAATCAGTTGCAATCGTCTTAGCGTACGGGATTGGACCGATTTCATTGCTTGCACTTCGCACACAAGCCCCTGACCTTAAAAGGCCTTTCAAACTCCCTTTTCACAGAACACTCTGCTACTGTGCATTTTTAATTTGTAATTTATTGGCTTACTGGTCTGGCTGGGAGACCATTTGGCGCCTGATGCTTGGACTTGGATTAGGGATAATAGCGCTCATTATCTATCGAAATCTGACACGTCGACAACCCTATCCATTGAATCTCAAACATGCCATCTGGCTGATGCCTTATTTCTTAGGCATCACCCTACTCAGCTACCTAGGACACTATGGAGGCATTCAAGCGTTACCTGAAACTTGGATTTTAATTGGATTAAGCATTTATAGTGCTGGTCTCTTATGGCTGGCCACCTATACACAACAACCCAAAAGCCAAGCACGTCAGCTACTGAGAGAATCGGGCTTGCTTGATACTGAATCAAATACCTAGATTAAATACCATGACTTTCCCTAACGCCCTGATCTTGCAATGACTGCACCACTATTCTCTTAAAACATTGCACCTTACACAGAAACATGCCCTTCACTGAAGCTTGAGCCTTATATGAGACAGAGCGACTTTATGATTTAACATATACTTCAAATAGCTATTTGATTAATCCTTTAAAGGTTGATCGCACCTCAAATGTGTCCGCACTGACAGCCTAAAGGTTTTTAAAGTTTTGAAAACCCTCACATCAGATGACTCCTAAAAACTTTCACCATAGCGCACACCCTGTGCTGTCAGCACACCTGAACTCAAATCAACAGCCCAGCTATATCAAACAAAGTGACTTCGATCAACACTGCGATTAAAGCTTTGGACGACCACCACAACACATGAAACCTTGAGATTGTCTAGACTCTGGTAGTAATGCTTTTCTTAATCTTGGATGATTTAAAATAACCTCCTCAATTGCTTGATGATTTGGTCGAGATCCAGATTGATCTGATAGTGAAGCATACTTGCTTTTAACTGAAGCGCCTTTACTCATTAAAAATTTTGCTAATTCCAAATTATCATACTGTATTGCACGTGCTAAACAACATGGTTTAAATCTATGATCGACAGAAGGCGGCTCATTGATGACGGTTGCTAAATAATCTGGATACTGATCACACAACGCGTCTAGATAATCCAATCGTCTAGATAATCCAATAATTTTGGATCCATTTTACCTTTTGCGACATTTATTTTATTAAACATATGTTCAAAAGTACGTTCAAACTCTTGACCATTTAAAGAAGTGCTTCGCAATAAAGCTTTAAATTCATGTAAATTTCTTCTATCAAACATGTTCTTTATATTAAGTTCTGCCCATCTCATAACAATACCTCATCATTGTTATTGTGTAATGATTTCTATGTTAACAGCGGTATATTCAATGAATATTAAACCCTGATCATTTAAAGCGAAGCAATCACGCATGACCTTATTATAAACCTCTATAATGCTTTTAATCTTCAATCCTCAATAGTTCAATCAATTGATCTCAAATCATACTCTAAATACTTTAAGTCTCAGGAGATATATCGACCTTTGATGGCACCCATGAAAAAACACCTTGAACGGCTTTAGGCACAATCACTTGAATATAGCACGTACGATGAGGTTGCATTAATGCCTTCATATCTGATTCATCAAGCACCCAAGCTGGAGTATGCACATCGTCATATGACATGTAACCCACCTCTCCTAAAGGGGGTGAGAATTGTGGCATGGCCACCAAACTCCAATGCAGGGCCTCCCATTGATCAGGCGCATTCCAAAAGGCCCCTACATCCCAATAAAATGATCTAAAACTCTTATCATTTCTATATACATGACACCCTAAATGCACATGTGATTGAAAATATTCAGTCAAATGATGATCATCGCAACGCTGTTCAGTCAATGTCATGCAGTAATCTGTCACAGGATGCGTATATTGATTGATAACGGACACAACATGTTGCTGGCATAATGCTTTTGAATCTAAAGCCCTTAAATAAGCATCAGTCTTGTTTTCACACACATGACGCCAATCTTGAAACGTTTGAGGCGTCACTTTTAAACCTTGAATAATTGCTTCAATCAATTTACTTGAAATCGAACCTTCTTCTTGCAAAATACTTGCATGATTCAAGCCTGAAATGATTTGATATGCGACTTGATTCCCCGACACAACCCGCTCTACTTCAGGGCGATGTGAGCTTAAATCGATGCAGTATCGAACTGGCTCAAGGTGTGCACTAGACCAACGAACTACACCATCAGAACACGGCTCATTTAATAAAGCCCCTAGCCCACGATGCCCTTCTGAACCAATTAAAATTGTTGTCAAAATATGAGATGTATTAAAAATAGGTTGATTAAAGCAATCTTCAAGCGCTTGGTGAACCGTCCAGGGTGAACCTAATTCTAAGACATCCAAAAGCTGTGAACCCACTTGGAAGGGACGTTTAAAGTGAAACCCTTTAAAAAGACGCCCTAAAACAGCACTCCCTTGATGTGCAAGCACTGAACCAAAATTAGCTGGAGCCAACATCACACAACGTGCAATCGGGAGTGTATCTGGAGTAAAATAACGACGAATCCAATGCCGTAATACTAAAGCACCCATTGAATGCACAATGATATTGATTGATTGAGGCGCTGTAGGCAATCTTTGCTCAATCCAAGCATTCATCATGGCTGTGGCCAAATCATCTAGCGTTAAATCATCATCTAAACTGGTATACTGACCTAATTCTAATTGAATTAACGATGAACCCAACTGCTGCGTTAATGCCTTGGATAGTGGTCGCATTGACTCAATCGAACCACTCCAACCATGTAAACACACTACACGCATGACACCCTCATCCTTGAATGATTTAAGATTCCGTGAGTATACTGAATTTAATTTAAGCCCTGAAGCACCTTGATCATGTCTACCACTCCAACCTATACACATGCGCCCCTAGACCCTTGGGAAAGAATTGAGCATCGCTTTGAAAGCCTCCCATCAACACAAACTTATCTACATCACCTTGAATTTCAACCTTTACAATTACATATTTGTACAGCACAAACGCAAACAGCCGCTTTTGGTCAACGCCATCGAACCTGGATTGCGCCTCCTGAAACAGGCATTTGGTGTTCTATAGGGGTTCTAAGCGCACATGCTTTATGGCCTTGGACGGCAATGGCCGCGGTAGCAATAGCACACTGCTTTGAATCACAATACCTACACCCTTCAATTAAATGGCCGAATGATGTATTACTTGATGATCAAAAATGTGCGGGCATTCTAGTTGAAACAGCTCCTCAAGGGGCTTATCAAAAGATCATCATCGGAATTGGCATTAATTTGAAGATGCATCCAGACTTACCTCAAGGCAGCACAGCGCTCAGTGTACATGGGGTGATCGATCAACATCAACTCACAGAACACATCATTGACTCGATTGCACACATGCTTGACCAACCGAACCCTCAGTGGCACCTTGAATGGAATACTCGGATGGCTTATCAACATGAGCGCCTTCTACTCAATCAACCGCACCAAACGCTAGAGGGCTATATTAAAGGTATTACCCCTCAAGGCGCATTGCTATTCGAAACTGAACAAGGGCTTCAAACGATCTATAGCGGACAATTAAAACGTTTTAATACGGTGTGCTAAAAAGGATGAGGTGCTGAGTCTATCAAACTCAACCTTAGAAAAGAGACCGATCAAATGGGTCAACTCAACTGAATCTATTGACATGATAATTGAATAAAAGTTTTAATTGACCATATGATTTCATGCCATTTAAACAAGCTTGAATGCCATGAATAAAACTCAATGGAGCTCAAACATCTTAAAGAATTTAAGATTAAATCGATGCATCAAAATCTGAGATTAAAGTGATTGATTTAAGACGATGAGAACATCCTCGTGGGTCATCAATCACTCAAGAATCCGTATAACACTCATGGTCCTCAATCGATATAAAATAACGGGTTGATGACGTGCACCCTGCATGATCAACTGGATTGATCACTCTAAAATCTTAAATTACGTCAAAATGTATCTCATTAATGCCTATGGATGGGCTGCGTCCATATCAGAATCAGCGATCATTTGTACTCATATCATTATCTTCAACAAGATGAGCTTGAAATACTGTTAGATTTGAACCTAGATCACCCGCAGAATGAACAATAATAGGATCAGGCACTGGATCATTAGATTCAACAAGATGAGCTTGAACTACTGTTGGATTTCGACCTAGATCACTCGTAGAATGAAGCACTGGGATAGTAGAAGCTTTAAAATAGTCATAAGCCTCATACAACGCAACAAACAACGTACATGCTGTTACATAAGACAACATCAATATAAGAAAAAAATAGTCTGTGTCTATAATAGTAATAAGAGGAGGAAGAAAGTCAAAACTGTACATTAAAAAGACTGTAAACATAAATATGAACGACAAACAACATAAACGTCCTATATTTTTTGGACTTAGAAGATCCGATTGATCGATTTCCTCAGCCTGAACTACAATCACATCGTCTTGAGCAGCATCTCCATTTGAGTAATCCTCAATGCGCTGGTCTAAATCTAAATCTCCATCGATATTAGATAATTCATTTATTATATTAACGTCTTCAAAAAATCTACAGGTCATCTGGAGCTGCTCTATAAATGTATTAAAAACAGCATCATGACCGATTAAATACTCACACGCCTGACGCTCATCTCCAGAAAGAAAAATGAACTCACACTGAACTCTAAATAAACCCGTACGATGAAAAACATCATGATTTGATCTAAAAAAATTAAGAACAATCTCTACATCGATACTTGATGATCGTAATACATTAAATGTCTTAACTGATTGTTTAATCCGCTGTAGGTCAGTTAAATTAGACATCACAAAACCCTTATCATTATTATATTGAGGTTTATTCTATAGAAAGATTATTAAGATAAGATGAAGTCATTTTAAAGAACAATGGACTCACTCAATACCTAGACACTGTTATTTTAAAGCACTGACATAAAGCTGCATCTAAAAAGCTCAAAACTTTAAAACAAATGACATTTCAGATAGTATATAGCTTTTTAGCCCCGGTAGCTTCAATTGGATAGAGCAATCCCCTCCTAAGGGATAGGTTGCCCGTTCGAATCGGGCCCGGGGCATGTTCATCTGATGAGGCCATTTAAGTTATGATCAGACATCATTTAAAAGCTTTTTTCCCCCATCAAACCACCCATCGATTAACACTCACTGCACTTGAAGACGTCACTTTAAACACCGCACACACCATTTGGAAAGAATGTGCTGCAGGACTCACCACCTTCATTACGATGGCCTATGCATTAATTGTAAATCCTTTAATTTTAGCGCATGCAGGGCTGCCTTTACATACTGTGTTTTTAGCCACCTGCATCACCTCAGCCATTGCTTGCCTCTTAATGGGGCTCTGGGTTCGTTTGCCGATTATGATTGCCCCTAGCATGGCAATTAATAGTTATTTTGTTGCACACCTTGTGCCATTTTATCAGGGACAATGGCGCCAAGCTTTAACAGCAGTCATGCTCAGTGGCTTCATTTTGATGCTCATTGCTTACCTCAAATGGCCTCGTCATATTATTAAAGCGTTACCTGAATCGCTCATGCTCGGAACGATGAGTGGAATTGGATTATTTATGATGTGGGTTGCCTTAGATGCTTCTGGCATCGGATATCCTTGGCATCACTGGCCTGTGAATCCACAGGCTATTTTCAACTTTAGTTTAACCTGCCTTTTGATTCAATTAGGTCAACATTACCGAATTCCAGGCCATTTTTTAATCAGTTTAGTGCTTGTCACTTTAGCCGCCAATCTTGGATTCAAAACACATGTGCCTTCTTCAGTGGTTGATTTAACTCAGGTCACAACAACACTGAATCAAATTGATTTCAGGTGGGGCTTTAGAACCCTGGTTCATGCACTGGTATTAGCAGGTTTAATTGTATTTGATAGCACGTCAACACTCCATACCCTCACTGAAAACACTCCCCTTAAGACAACATCTGCATTTGCGCAACAACAACGCCTCACCCTGATGACAACAGGCTTCACAACGCTATTAGGTGCTCATTTAGGGACTTCAAATATGGGCATTTATTTTGAAAGCGCTTCAGGCATTAGTGCAGGAGGTCGAACGGGTTGGTCTGCCTTACTTGTGGGAGCTTGCTTTCTGGCTTCCTTATTATTAGGGCCCTATCTCAGTTATATTCCTAATTCAGTACCAACTGCTGCTTTATTTATGATTGCATTCAGCATTGCAAAACGTGGCGTTAAACTGAAAAATATGCCGTTTTGTCAAGCAGCACCTGCTTGTTTAGTCCTCATCAGCATACCAGCATTTCACGCCATTGCAGATGGATTAGGATTGGGGGTACTGACTTACCTTGCACTCAATGCTAAAAAAACAGCGATGAATACTTGGATTTTGGGCGCAGTCTTTGTCATTTACTTTTTGGTCCGTTTGATCTATCTAGGTGGATAAACTTAACTGAATTCTTTAGCCATTTGATGTTAACAAGCCCTCCCGTAACCTTATGATGCAGATCAAATGATCAAGCTCACTCAACTAACCGTTAAAATTTTCAGGGGTCTCAAGAGATTTAAGTCGATCAAAGCACTTTTCTAAATACCCAACAGCTCAGTGCTAAGTTTCGAACTGATTCAATCTTTTTTAGTGTTGAGATGACATCAATGGATGCGCCCGTACAATGAGCGACGCTCGATCTGGTGCAGTTGAGATTAAACTAATCGGAACCCCAACTAATTCAGACACTCTTTCAATATAGCGTTGTGCTGCTTCAGGTAATGCATCCCAATCACAACAGCCTGCGGTTGAAGTCTTCCATCCAGGTAATTCCTCATAAATCGGAACACACGCTTCCAGCGCCTCTATTTGAATCGGAGCGTGTAGTAGTACTTCGTTCTGATACTGATAAGCTGTGCATATTTTAATACTGTCTAATTCATCCAACACATCAAGCTTAGTCAGGCACAAACTGTTTAAACTATTGACGCGAACACAGTGTTTTAACGCCACAATATCTAGCCAACCACAACGCCGCGCTCGACCGGTCGTTGCTCCACGTTCTTGGCCTCGCTCTGATAAGATTGAACCCACCCCTGAAGCCAACTCAGTTGGAAATGGACCTGAACCGACACGTGTTGTATAAGCCTTTGTGACCCCTAAAATATGATCTAAATACCCTGGCCCTAATCCACTACCTGATGCAGCTTGAGCCGCGGTTGTGTTTGAAGAAGTCACAAAAGGATACGTTCCATGATCAATATCCAGCGCAGCACCCTGAGCCCCTTCAAAAACCAAAGCTTGCCCTTTCATGCGCATATGCGCCAGTTGAGCCCCCACATCACAGACCCAAGGACGCACGCGCTCAACCAATGTCAAAAGCTCATTGAATACAGTATTTGGATCAATTTCATCCACTCGATAATAGTGTTTCAATGCAAAATTGTGGTATTCAGCTAATTCAAATAACTTAGGCTTCAAGGTTTCAGGATTTAAGATATCAATCATTCTAATGCCACGACGTGCAACTTTATCTTCATAGGCTGGACCAATGCCACGACCTGTGGTTCCAATTGCAGCTCGTCCCTTGCGTAACTCACGGGCTTGATCTAAAGCAATATGATAAGGCAGTAACACTTGACAGGCTTCACTGATTCGAATTCTTTGATCAACAGGCACCCCTTGATCTAATAAACCATCGATTTCTGAACATAAGTCAGGCAATGAGACCACCATTCCATTCCCTAAAAAAGACATCACATTTTCATGCAATACCCCAGAAGGTAATAAATGTAAAATCGAACGTTTTCCATCAATCACTAGCGTATGACCGGCATTATGCCCCCCTTGAAAACGCACGACACCTTCAGCTTGCTGAGTCAGCCAATCAACGATTTTACCTTTTCCTTCATCACCCCATTGAGCGCCAATCACTACCACTGAATTTGACATTAATAACACCTCATTAATAGATTTGATGAACAACGGCCATCATCACTGCACCCAACCCCATCAAGCATACTCCAAAACACCGAATCGACTGTGGATTCATGCGCGTCATGGCTAACAACCATTTTTGCCAAAGTGTAGGGTGAATGGAAGGCATCAAACCTTCTACAATTAAAATCAGTGAGCATAACATCCAAAATAATCCCCACCCATCAATGACCATCTTTGATTGTTCCCACTTAAAAAACGCATTATGCCTTAAGCGTCTGAATCTGGCAAGGCAACTTTTAAAAACAGATGATCAACCCCTTCAGTCAAAATCTAAGCCTGCGAGGCTGGCAATGTTTTTCGAAAAAACAGAATGACACCAATGACAATCATTGGAATTGATAAACATTGACCCATAGTTAGCCACTGTGTATTCAATAAAAATCCAATTTGAGGATCTGGCATTCTAAAAAATTCAACACTAAAACGCATGATGCCATAGAGCCCTAAAAACAAACCCGTCAATTGACCTTGCTGTGTGCGCATAGGACGCATCAAATATATCATCACAAACAGAACCACTCCTTCTAAAAAAAACTCATACAGTTGAGAAGGATGCCTTAATTGAGCATCGACCCAAGGAAAGATCATCCCCCAGGTCTGATCGGTTGGACGCCCCCATAATTCACCATTGATGAAGTTTGCTAATCGCCCTAGTCCTAAACCACAAGGCACCCAAGGCACAATCAAATCAGATAATGCCAAACATTTGAAATCATATCGATAAGATTGGTAGATCAAAACAGTTAGACATCCGATTAAAGCACCATGAAAAGACATTCCACCTTCCCAAACTTTAAATACAGACAGTGGATGTGCCCACCATCGATCAAATTGATACATCAGCATATATCCCACACGTCCGCCTAATACTAACCCTAACATCAATCCACACATGACACTTTCGTAATGATCTAAAGTAATCCATTCAATAGCATTACGCTGAATCGATCGACGCCCCATTGTCATCACAATCATAAATCCTGCAGCATACGCTAAACCATACCAACGCACTGCGATAGGCCCCAAATGAAATGCGATGGGATCAATATTAGGATATATCATAGATCAATGGCTTCCGAATGAACTAGATGAGCAATGCCGGCTTTTTCGAATGCACGAGACAATAAGGCTAACACTGCATGTGCATCATCGCACAATAAAGCTCGATTTAAAAGCTTTTGACACGTTGCTAGCGTAAACTTCCTTAGAATCCATTTAGATACATCTAAACTGGTTGCATTCATACTGAGGGTATCAAAGCCCATGGCTACCAGTAAAATCATACCCAATGGGTCAGCTGCAAACTCACCACAAATACTCACATGCTTACCTGCAGCATGTACATCATCGACAGTTTTTTGTAAAAATTTTAGGACAGCTGGATGAAAGGCTTCAAATAAATCAGCCACCCGGTGGTTGTTTCGATCGACTGCCAATAAGTACTGAATGAGGTCATTACTGCCTACAGAAAAAAAATCAACCCATTGAGACAATGAATCTATTTGCATCACTGCCGCTGGCACTTCTAGCATCATCCCCAAAGGTGGAGGTTTCACCTCAATGCCTTCATTCAGACACTCTTGCATCACTCTGTCTAAGTGATGCCGAACCGCCTGAATTTGATGTACATGCCCGACCATCGGCACCATAATATGCAAGTTATCCAAGCCTTCACTGGCTAAAATCATTGCCCGAAGCTGTGTTCTCAATACTTCGGGATGATCAAGACAAAATCGTAGACCTCTCCAACCTAAATAGGGATTATTTTCTTTAATTTGAAAATAAGGCAACCATTTATCTCCGCCCACATCTAATGTTCTAATGATGACAGGCTTAGGAGACAATGCCCTTAAAATTTGACGATACATCGATTGCTGCATGAATTCGCTTGGAAAATAATCATATGACATAAACGGTAATTCAGTACGGAATAACCCCACCCCATCTGTAGCAGCTGATAACGCTTGCTCTACATCAGCGCCTAAACCTAAATTGACCCATAAAGAAATAGCATAATGATCTGAAGTTTGAGCGGGCATTTGGCGTAAAGCTGCCATCTGTTGTTTCAAATGTTGATAATCTAAGATACGTGTATTTAACACATCAAACTCGTCAACCCCTACATTCAGAATCACTTCTCCTGAACACCCATCAAGAAATATATCCACCCCTTCAGCTGTATCCAACCCAATCTCTGAAAGCCCAATAACCATAGGCAATCCAACTGCACGTGCTAAAATTGAAACATGAGAGTAACGTGAGCCCTCGAAAGAACAAATGCCGACTAGATGGCCCTCAGGAATACTAGCAATATCCATCAAACTGATTTCTTCTCCGATGAGGATCATGGATTCAGGATAGGTGCGTTCAGCCGCTTGATTGGATTGTAGGTAAGTCAAAATACGGCGACCAATATCTTGAACATCAATAGATCGAGCCCGCAAATAAGGATCACTCAACGTTGATAACCGCTGAACCGTATCTAGCACAACCACTTTAAGCGCACTTTGAGCACACAAGTTTTTCTGCTTCATACATTCGGAAATATCACGCATTAAACCATGTCGGTCCACCATGTGTGTATACGCTGAAAAAATATCGGCTTGATCTTGTGTCAAATTTTTAGATAACACACCGCTCAATGAACTAATATCTTGTTTGACCGCTTGGACTGCTTGTGATAGCAATTCAAACTCTGCATCATAATCTTTTAATGGTTTAATGGGAACATCATCTAAATCAGCTGCAGGCATGACAGTGAAGCCCGTGCCTAACGTCAAACCAGGCCCACATGGCAACCCTTTGCATGTGATAGAACTTAAATGTGAATCATTGGATTGAGCCTGATTAAAATTGAATGCTGAAATCTTTTTAAATCCAACGGCTGACAAACTGATCAAAAGAGACTGAAGTTGAGCTGAAACTTCATGATTGAAAGGTTGATCAGATCGATGGACACTGACTATCGAAAATAATTGCCCCTGTGCCACCCAAGGGACCAATAATGTTTCCGAACATTGCAACCCTTCTAATATGATTTCATTTGAACACATCAATGGCGCTGACTCAAAAGAGGCGCGGTATGATTTAAACACTTTCATACATAAAGGTTCATCCCTCAACGGATAGGATACATCAAAATCAAGCGATGCAACTGCATCTAACCTCATCAACGTCAATTGATCTTGATGTGGAGTGATCATCCAAATGAATACTGCTTTTGAAGCATAATGTTGGCATAAATCATCTGAGAGTGTTTGAAAAAATTGTTTTGGATTTTCAATGCAACTTAAACGGTCCATCCAAAGCTGCCACATAACGCCACACCTTAACGTGCCATAAGGTCAATATTATAAACAACTTTAAACTTCAAAATCCACTCTCTTATGGAGAGAATAGACCGTGCTTGATTGATCCATTCAATCCATGCATAATACGGATTTATGAATCTATTACATTTGAATCAATACGGGAACATTTTGTTATGGCTCAAGGTCGCCAATATCCTTTTGTTTTAAAGTTAATGCTTTATATCCTAAGTTCAAGCGCAATCAGTTTAGGGTTTTTATCTTTAGTTTACGCACCGAGTGGCCAACTCATACTTGCAATGCTTGCAGAAAAATTTAGCTCAATATTACCGACTTTAAATTGGATTGATCTACACTGGACAACACTCCATCCCTTAACTTTGTTCCATTTTTCCCCTTTACATTCAACATTGTTACTGGGTGCTTCAATTGGGTTTATTTTAAGCCTGATCACTCTTCTTTTTGATGGGGAAAATATTCTTCGCACAATGGATGCCCGTTTGAATCACATCATTGAAAAACTTAAGACAACAGCATTTTATAGTGCTTTGTGTATGTTCATCACGGCTTCACTGGGCCTGATCGCTGGAGGCTCTTTAATTAGTCTAAACTTAAGCCTCATGCACCTTCGGCTGTCTCAGCAACTGATCAACACTATACTCAGCACCAGCATGATCACTGCGTTAATTTCCGGCTTTATTTTCGCATGTGTGCTTGCAGCAACCTTACCTCCCGCTCAACAAACCCAGCAAAAGCAATCGACTCCATGGCTCAACCGAATATATTTATCTTTATTGTTCAGCTTGCTCTCAGGAACACTCTATAGCTTTATTTTTGTAAGTTTAAAAACACTACAACCCAATTTGATGGCACCTTTAGTTCAATTGAGCCATCGGCTACAATGGCCACTGATTGGGCACCCTTCTCCACTTCTCTTATCGATCATAGCAGGCCTAGCTGTTGGATTTACATTAAGTTTATTCGTAGTCTTTTCATGTTATAACGCACAAGCATTACCTCACTTAAAATATATTAAACGTATGATCTTCAATGCCTGTTCACGTGGTTTCATCGGAGGATTAATGCTAGGCCTCACAAACACGCATCTTTGGCATTATGGAACAGTTAACCCAGCTGTTTTTATTTCCGGAACACTCTTAGCCATGCTGTTAAGTGTGGTGTACGACGGCTTAGTCCCTCTACCTAATACAAAAAACGAAGAAAGCGATCCCCGTCTTAATGAGATGACCTCTCATAAGAAAGCATCATCGCTCAGAGCTGTTCGAGGAAGCAGACCAAGATCTAACAGCTGCTCGAGGGAAGCGAACCAAGATCTAACAGCTGCTCGAGTAAGCGGGCCAAGATCTAAAACAAGAAACACGATACGATGTCCTTAACCCTCTGAGCAACATTCATTCCAAATACTGAACATGAGCAATAAGCCTCATTGCATTGATTCAGATCAACGATAGTCAGCTCATCATACATTGCACGTTCGGTTTAATCCCTACTCTTGAGCCGAATTTCATTGCATATCGAACACATGCAAGATGATTGAACACTTGAAACAGCATCAGGATTTAAAACTTCAAGAGGGGTATCCTAAAGAACTTCTCTATAAAGTGCGACTCTGAATCTCTATCCATGACACTGATTCATATTCAATCACTTTAAAATCATGATATGCACGAGCACCCCGCACTCACTCATGACCTTAGATTTGACAGCTTTTAAACGTAATATAATTTCAATACATCAAACGCATACCATCCTCAGTCAAACTGAGTCAGGAGGCTGCTCTGAATTAAACTTTTGAGAAAACATACCCCATAAGCTGAATAAAGATAAGTGCATGATAAAAAAATATTTAGCTTCTCAACTTAAAGAGTTTCATGACAGGCACGATGTTCACCTCATTTTCAAGCGGACATTAAAGCTGATCTCGTTCAGACACAAGCTCATCAAAGCTTTTTTGAATATGCTGCTGTGCCCATGCATCGTGGATCCAATCTGTCTGCACCACACACTGTCCCTTTAGGGATACAACTGGGTAAGACACAATCAATCCAGAAGGTGCACCATACTCTCCCTGCGAACAAACGCCTACTGAAAAAACTTCTCCTGGAGACAACACCCCTTCAATTCGAGCAACCGTCTCAATGGCTGCATGCGCAGCCGATGCGGCAGAAGATGCCCCTCGAGCTTTGATAACAGCAGCTCCACGCTGTTGTACTTGATGCATAAAGGTTTCATTTAACCAACCGTCATCTTGAATCACTTGACGTGCAGGCTTGCCTTGAATCAATGCGTGATTAATATCTGGAAATTGTGTGGCTGAATGATTTCCGAAAATAATCATATTTGAGATGGTTCGCACAGGGACTTGTGCGCGTAAAGCCAATTGTGCGCACGCACGATACTGATCTAACAGCGTCATTGCAAAAAAATGTTTTGGATTCAAATCAGGGGCATGTTGCATTGCAATGAGCGCATTCGTATTACAAGGATTCCCCACCACTAAGACTTTGACTGATCTAGATGCATATTCATTTAAAGCCCGACCTTGCTCTGCAAAAATTCCAGCATTCATTTTCAGTAAATCTGAGCGCTCCATCCCAGCTTTACGCGGAGCCGCACCAATCAATAATGCCCAGTCAACCTCAGCAAATCCAACTGACAGATCTGAAGTGGTCTCAATTGATTCTATTAAAGGAAAAGCGCCATCTTGTAACTCCATGACCACCCCTTCCAATGCAGGCAACGCTTGAGGCAGCTCAATCAATTTCAAACGAATTTTCTGATGCGCACCCAACAAAGCCCCTGAGGCGATCCTAAAGAGTACCGCATAACCAATTTGACCCGCAGCACCGGTCACTGCAACTGTCTTTACCCCTTCGCTCATGATTGATCTC
>MDTD01005136.1_pt1 | contig 15711 bp, 13 predicted proteins | sample 811221 | NCBI WGS metagenome assembly MDTD01 (sample SAMN05326646, study PRJNA326480) | marine metagenome | isolation source: seawater | place: Pacific Ocean: South West | collected 2011
AAATAAAATGTAAAAACAAATCCCTTGCCATGGCCATAAAGATACGTGGCTGTCCCAGCTGGAATACCAGAAGCACGGAAGTCATTCCCGCCAGAGCACCGGCGCTGACAAGGACATGGGCCCAGGGGGAGCCTGCCACCGCCAGAGCTGAAGCCACAGGAGCGGCATCATCAGCCAGCTTCTGATAAGGGATAATTCCGGTCAAAACAAGAGAGACTCCGGTATATAGAAGAGAACAAATTATTAGAGAACCGATCATCCCGATCGGCATGTCTCTCTGGGGATTTTTGGTCTCTTCCGCCGTTGAGCTGACGGCATCGAAGCCGATAAAGCTGAAAAACACAATCGCCGCACCACCCATAATACCGGCAAACCCGCCAGGAGCAAAGGGAGACCAATTTCCAGGGTTCACATAACCGGCCCCATAAACGATGAAGAAAATCACCACCAGCACTTTTATGATTACGGCAATCGAGTTTACGATGGCACTCTCCTGTATGCCGACCACCAGAACCCAGGTGATCAACATCACTATTACAAAAGCAGGCACATTGACGGCAAACTGATTGCCAAAGAGAACCGGCAGTTGCGTCGATGAATAGAAAGACCATTGGGGATGATCCGCCGGAAGCGTAGCAAGCCTGGTAAGTGCCGTACCCGTATCTGCTGAGAGCCACAAAGGTATCTTCAGATTGAAGGCACCATGAATAAAATGCAAAAAGTGATCTGACCAACTCACCGCCACCGCCACGTTGCCGATGGCATACTCAAGCATGAGGTCCCAACCGATGGTCCAGGCGATAAGCTCTCCCAGGGCAGCATATGCAAAAGTGTAAGCGGAGCCGGAAACAGGGATCATGGCCGCCAGCTCTGCATAACACATTGCAGCGAATCCACAGGCGATGGCGGCAATAATGAATGAGATAACGAGAGCGGGACCGGCGGCCTCCCTACCCAGGGGTGAACCGACAAGAAAGTTGATTACAGGGGTGGACAACCAATCCTTATGATCCACAGCAGCCTGACCGGCTGCGGCCGTGCCTGTGAGGGCGAAGATGCCGGAACCGATGGTGGCACCCACACCAAAGGCGATGAGATCTACGGCACGCAAACTGCGTTTCATCTGCCGATCGCCTTCATAAGCCTCATCCACCAGCATCTGAGCTGGCTTTGTCCGGGTTAATCGAGAGATTAATGCGCTCATTTCAACTTGATCTCTTCCTTGGACTTATTACCTGCCTGGTCGTAAACATGGAGCTTCAAGGAGGTGGGCTTCTTCTTAAACTTAAGGTCTTTGCCGATAAACTCAACGGACTTCCCGTCGGCAAGTCCTTGCCGGGGAACCAGGGCCCAGGACTCACCCTTCTCCGACTCAACCACCGCGTTAACAACAGGGGACCACTTGTCGGAAGCGTTGAAGCTCAAGGAGGACAGGGACCCACCCGACCACTTGAATTGCAAATTCGATATAGTGGGACTCTTGTTATCGATTATCACTGTTCGATAAAAGCTGTTTGAAGTAGCACTACCGGCGCTACCACCATTAGAAGGAGCGTCCGACAATCTAAACCGAAGCATGTAGATTCCGTCTTTATGCTTTTTAGTATCCCAGGTCCATTCAAAGTGCCCGTCAGATGCCAGGGAACTGGTGCTCGCCTTGGATTTTTTCTCTTTGCCGGAATCTTCTTTTTTCTTATCTTTCTTGTCTTTCTTCTTGTCTTTATCAGAAGGCACTATGGAGCCTTGCAAAACCGGCGCGTAGGCGTCGCCTGCCGACTGCAAAAAGATCCGCTTCCTGCCTAGAGAAGCCTGGTCGGCTTTGCCCGGCTGAGATTGAGAGTCCGATTCGGGCTCTGTGTCCGGAGGTGGCTCCTGGTCAGCTGGAGACTCTTGCTCTTCCTTGGGCTCATCCGAACTATTCGCAGGAGCCTCGATTATCTCTTCTTTCTGGGTACCGGTGTTACCGCCAGGTTCAATCTCTTTTGCCTCGTCCTTACCTGCCGCTTTCTCATCTTTTGGCTTATTTGTTTTCTTCTTTTTGGACTTGGCTTTAGAAGAATCATCCTTAGATTTTGATTTCTTCGGCTTCTTCTCTTTCTTGTTCTCAGAGCCCCTGAGTCCCTCTTCTAGCTCTTTCCATGATTTACCTGAGTCGGAAGAGATATGAACGGAAAGATCCATGTTGTCTCCATCAGGATCTTTAGAAACGAGTTTCAACTCCTTCTCACCAGAGACATAGGCGCCGGAAACAAGATTGAAACTGCTCATGGTCGGGCTATCATTGCGAGGCAAGTAAGTGGTTTCGACTCGACCGACCACGCTGTCGTGTCCCAGAGGAAAAACGCGATCCTTTTCATCGACCTTTATAGCCTTACTCCAGTTCAGTCGGTATTGAAAGAATCTGCCAGGCTCCGAACTCAAATCAAAACCATCCTCGGTGGCTGACGCTACTCTCCAGGAAGACCAGGTCGCATCGGGTCTTGAGGTATCTCCAGATCTGGACTCCACCTCAAGTACCGCGGCTACTTCAGGGCGAAACTGATTGTAAGCACCATAGACTCTCAGCTTAGACCAGGCTGCCTTGCGACCAGCATCCTTAACAGTGCTCGTATAGCAAACTTTGCCCTGGGGTCTGAATCTAATCTTCTCCACCACCGGCAAATTGCTGGTCAGAATAAAGATATTTGAGTCGCCGTCACCGGTGAGTGACACCACCGCTTCTTGATTGGTGTGTTTAACCGGGACAAAAAAGGCTCGCTCGGGAAGGGGCTCCATCTGAATTTGAGTGACATCGCCTTCGGCATCACCGGTAAAAATGGAGTCACTACTTTCGTCATAAAACAGATTGTAGAAAGCCTCACTGGTCGCCAGATTCTTCGCATGTCCCGAAGGGTCAACCATGTAAAGAGTTCCCGGTCCTGCGGTGGTGAAAAGGAGATTACCACTCTTATCGAAGGTGGCTCCGGTTACTATATGCGCTCCGGACTGATAAACCGCCCGGAAACTCCCGCTGGAATCCAGGGAGTATATGTTTCCATTCTCCCCAGTGCCCACAAGCATCCTGGACTGATTTTTGGAATAGTTAAGAGAAGTTATGTGGGCTTGACCGGAATCAATCTTTCTAACAAGGCTGCCATCGGAGCCCACCACATAGATACGACCTTTACCGGCGGTGCCGATATAAAGCTTTCCGTCCCCATCACACGCCATCGCGGAGATTACCTTCTCCGGCGTTCGAAAGAACTCCCTTGCACCGCCGCCGGCTCCATCCAGAACCATGATCTTTCCTTCCGGCACACAAGCGGCATAGACTCTTCCCCCATGGGAAGCCATGGCAGGCACAATGGTTGTGTCCAGGGAAGCGACTCTGACTGGTTTGTCAGCGCCTCCTGACCAGGAATAGATGCTCTTTGAGGTAGAGAAGTAGAACTTGCCACCATCATAGGTACTGGACCAGGCTCTAACATCCGAATCGACTTTGTGTTGAGGTCCTTCTTCAAACCCCGGGAACAAACGCCCCCAGCTGTCAATGGTGCAATTCTCCCTCTTGCCTCCGGAAAAACTGGAGTCCGAAGACTGGTTCCAGGCCCTTACCAATCGGGTATGCACCCCTTTTAAATCACTGGCGAATGCGGTGCCTGAAGAGCTTGATGATCCGCCAGAAGAAGAGGTGGAGCTAGAACTGCTCGACTTCGCCATGGAGGAGATAACTTTCTGAGCCTGACCGGTAATATACGAGGAACCGCTCTTACCGGCGCCTGATCCGGCACCACTTTCAAACCAGGAGGTCTCCTGAAGGTACGGTGACTTACGCTTCACTTTAAAGGCGACCACATGGGAGCCCGAGACATAGCTATCGAGCGATTGAGTAAAACGCCTCTCCGCCGAAATTACAGCCGGACCTTTTGTATAGCGGTCTGAGAAAAACAGCCTGGTCCAATGACCGGGAGGATTCTGAATCACAGACCCCTCGATATGAATAGCCTGGCCCGGCAAAGCAAGAAGAGCAACCAGTTCATTGGAATTGGGAATTTCAAGTATTCTCTCCAGGCTCTGCTCCAGACTCTTCGAAGGTGGCTCGAAGAGTTTCATATTCTTTCTAAGCGATCTATAGGATGCACCACCGGCAACACCGACCATATAGTCACCATCCGGAATATCCCGGGGGACGTCAAACTCAAAAGCTCGTCTAAACTTTTCTCCGTTATATGGATCGAGTACGCATTCGAAACGAACTTTGTCACCTGGTTCAACCACAGGATTCTCGACAATTACCCTGTCAATGGATGTGGACTTTTTGCCCACCGCAAACTTGATCTGAAGCTTGACACTCTCTATCTCAGCCTTTTTAAACCGGTTGTCGTAAACCTTTGAAACAACCGTGCTTACATAGTTGACCACCGGATCAGTAAAAAACTTAAGTCCCAGTATCGACAAACCGGAAGAGGAGCTGGCGTAGCTTGCAAAATCCTCTTCCCTCTCAATCAACATGCCATCTTTTACTTTGATGGCACTCTTTAGATTCACAGTGTATGGGTGAGAGGATTGAAAAGTCGAATCCATAGCCGACATGATGAGCGCTGAAACCAAATCGGAAGTGAAGTCGGGATGATTTATAACACTGGATTTGTACTGCTTGCGAAAGTGACGCTCGTCATCGATAACCGTAATTTCAACCGGTACCATACGGGCACTCTTGCCCAACTCGCCACCTACTGACCAGGGTCTATCGGCAAAAATTCGGCCCAATAACTTCAATGGTGATGAGAGCTTGAAACTGACGGAAAGGCTGGGCAAGATATCGTGTATGTAGGCGGAGCCCATGGGGATATCAACTACTCCGGCTTCCATTAATGGATGCCCGAAAGCAAGAACCCGGTTAGAAAAGATTCCTGTGACAGTGCCCGTGGCCACCGATGCGAAATCACCGGTGGAGAGCATAAGTGCCACCGCGCTGCCGGGCACCAGTTTGTCGGCACCTTCTTTGTTGCGGCTGTAAAGGTCACCATTCAGCGCTCCGCTTCCCCCTCCCGAAACATCGAGACCGACTTTGCGAAACTTCTGCGCCAGGAAACCCTGGGCTCGCTTTGAAAAACCGGATAGCGCGACAGGAGTAACCAGGGGTATCATTTTAGGAGCACCGGATGCAGTACTATTTGCTCTGAGAGCACCTCTAAAATTCTCGAGTCCATCTTCATCTCCCCATATGGAAGAGATGTTCAACTCTTGATTGACCTTTCCCTGTAGACGAAATAGCTTCTGATCTCCCGGCTCTATGATGGCATCCAGCATATCGACTATAGGAGTAACACCGACAATAGGCTCTTTGGAGAAGTCAAAACCATAGGACAGGGCACCAACGAGCTTGTCTCTAATATAGATAGGACTACCGGACATACCACGCACTACATTGTTGTCTCCCAGCGCCTCACCGGAGACTCTTATCAGGATGCTGTCCCTGCCGTTCAAGACTTGCTTCATGACACCGAGGACCTTGACGTCGAAGCGTTCTACCCTGGTTCCGTGAAACACCGAGAGACCATAACCGGTATCACCTTCTCTTATCTGGTCCACAGGCAGATAGTCTCCGGGCTTCAAAAATTTATGAATGTAGGCGCTCTCATAAGGATCGATATGTCCCGAATGCCCGGCTTTCTTCTCTCCCAGAGCTGAAACCGGTGAGAGAAGAGAGAATAAAGTCAAGAGAAAAAACAGAGTTACCAACCGGAACTGTTTCACGGGACTCCTCATGTCAGGCGGAAAAACCGACCACTGATCCATCAAAATGTGCTGCTAAATTTGTTTCTAAATTTGCTGATTTGAAGCCTATAATCCTAACATAGTGGTCCATGGAGAAAGCCAGTTACTGCTAAAATCTTTTATTGTCTATCGTGAGTTTCAACAGAGGCATAAATCAATTGATCAATACAAATAGAAGAAGATGCTTCTTGAATATGGTCGTTACTGCAAGCCTGGGTGTGGTGCTGGCCGGCACCACGTCGCATCCTACTTTTGCCCAGAGTTATCCGGGTAGCAGCCCGGTGCCAGGTAACTCCCCGGCTCCAGGCACAAGAGCGGTGACGACCAGGACCAGTGCTCCGATACCAGGTCAGGTGGAGTTGAGAAACACAGAAGAGACGGTCACGGTCCCAGTTCCGAACCTAGCGAGAAAACCTTCCCAGGCGCCTGACTCCCTGTATAACCAGCTCCCCATAACCCTTGATGGTGCCACCGGCAAAATAGAAGAGTTGAACAAGATCCTGGATAGCTCAAGTGTCAGTCAGCTTGGCAAGATCAAGAACAATATCTATGCCATGTCTGAATGGCTTCAAGACGTTGCCAACGCCCACTGGAAGATGTACAAAGCCTTCGAAAAAAGCCCGGCAACAAAGGCAAAGGCTAAAACAGAAAGAGAGACAGCTCTGGCCTTCAGTCACCTGAAGAACAAAGCAAAACTTTTGAAAGCGGACCTGTTCATCAAACAGAAGCGCTACCCGGAAGCCTTACAACCTCTGGTAGAGATAGTGGTAGCTGAGCCCAACACCGAAACCGGAAAAGCGGCTTACAAGAGATTGACCGACATGGGCTTCTCCCCCAAGGGTGACAACCTTGAAATCGCCACCAAAGATTCTGAAAAAGAAGCACCGGAAAAGAAATAGGTTCCAGTCCCGGAGTCAACCGAAATTCTCCTGAATCCATCATCCCTGCCATGAAATAAGGGTATATAGATCTCGTTGGTTAAAATTATCTAAAACGACTACAATAGAGCCTGTAAGTCTTTCAAGGAGAAAGCCATGTTCAAGAATCTTTCAAGGGTGAGAATAGCTGCTTACCTGGGTCTGGCAATTGCAATGGGCTCAAGCTTGGCGACTCTTCAAGCCCAGGCCGAACCCTTCAAATTGGGGGTTGAGCAGAAGAATGTCTTGCCTGGCCAGAATCCTTATCAGGGCGAAGCTCAGTATCCGATGCCCCAGGCCGTTGAACCGATGCAGGGCGGTGTTCAGGAACAAGCGCCGATGAGAGGCGGAGTACAAGCGAGACCGGCGAGACCGATTCAAGCCGGTGTGCAAAGAAGTATTCCCCTACCCAAGCCCTTCCTGGGTAACTGGCTTGTCACCGGCAGACGAAAAGGATTCGAGGCGCTACCGCAATACCAGGCTGCAATTCCCCAGATTTTCAGCTCCAACACCAGAAACATATGGACAATAACCGGCAATCCTAACAGTGGCTATGCTTTTGCAAACAAGGAAGGCGCCAGAAGCCCGCTTTATGTCAATAAAGTGCAGGGCAACACCGCGTTCATTCGCTACGGGCACCCCATCAAAAACACGATGGCCCAGGAAGCAATTGTGATGGAGCTCTCACCCGACGGCAGACAGTTCAAAGGTCTTGAAAGAATCACCATCGTTAAGAAAGGCGAACCGCCAAGAGCGAAAGTGACCTACGAAATAATAGGCGTCCGTCAACGCTAAATTAAGCGTCGCAAAATCTATAACTGTTAACCGTGGCAAGAAAGGCCGGATCCTGCTAATTTGGGCTTATAACAAGCACATGACAGGAAAACGGAATCCATGACTGCAGCATTAGTTTTGCTACTTTTACTTAGTTTCTCTCAAGCCACCATCGTCCAGGCTCAGGAGCTTCATGATGAAGGCCGTGAGCTTGTGGAAAACGATCTAAAAGGTCCCATAGCACCTGCGCTGGAAAAGAAACTGCCTGTCAGACCGGCCGACCTGAGAGACCGAAATAAAGAAGTAAACAAGCAGATAGAAGAGATTCACAGGAAGAGCGCTCCCAACGTCAAGGTTAAGGATAGAGAAGACCCTTCCTCCTTGAAAGGCGAGCTTAAAACCGGTGGCATTCTCTCCCATGCAGAGCCCCTGAAAGACTCTCCCCTGTCGAGGTACAAAGGCAGCAAACTCAAATTCTACGCAATTACAGTAAGCAACAACACAGACAAGCCTATGCTCATTCTTGGCTCCCAGTCTTCATTTTCAAAAGCCAGCGCCCTGGCCAGCGAACCGCCGAGACAATCCCTGGATGCCTCTACCCTGGAAGCCAGTGACAACAACCTTCTCACCCCCGGAAAAAAAGTGGCCATCGGTCTGGCTTCCGCCGGGACACTAGGTTTTGCCGGTCCCCTCACCTACGAATTCCTCACGCCCAGCGAAAACAGAAAAAGAAGCCTGGGTATTGCCCTTGGCAGGGACCGGGGTCGTCATGAAGTGGAAGGAGAGCGATTCGGTCTGCGCCTGGTGATGCCGGGGGACAATACCGTAGGATGGGCAGCCTTCAAAGCAAACACCCTTCTAACGGGGGATGCCACTAAAATTTATGTGCCTGTCATGTATCCGCCTTATACAAAGATTTCGGAAATCCTTATCATACCGGTGGGAAAGAAAGACAAATTGTCCTCCCTTGAAAGCTTTGTTCCGGACTAATTTGTAAGCCGCTTAAATCAAATCGGCAAACTTGCTACAATCACTTTCGATCTATGTAAGGGAGAAAGGTGCTCAATGCAACTTTATGCACGTCTCAGTCTGGCATTGCTTATTGCCGTTACCTTTTGTTTGCTTCCGGCGGCATTGAAAGATAGCCAAAATCTATATGTGGCGAAAGCTATGGCTAAAGAGAAGAGACTTCTGATTGCCAAAAAGAAAAAGAGTCGCAAAAAAGTCGATGACCCTGTGGTTATCGTAGCCACCGATAAAGGTCAGTTCCAAATCCAGATTTTTGAGGAAGAGGTGCCGGTAACCGCAGCCCATTTCTTATCCCTGGTCAAAGATGGTTTCTACAACGGACTCACCTTTCACAGGTATGACCCGCGATTCGTTATTCAAGGAGGAGATCCGACCGGCACCGGTACTGGTGGCTCAGGTAAAACAATTCCTCTTGAAGTCACCCCTAAGTTGAAACACAGTGAAATCGGCATGGTCGGGCTTGCCCGCAAGAGTGACAAAAACAGCGGAAGTTCGCAATTTTATATAATCCTCTCACCACGTTCGGAACTTGATGGTGACTACGCGGTATTTGGAAAAGTGATAGACGGAATCGATATCGTCTATCAATTAAGAAAAGGCGACAAAATGAATGAAGTTTATCTGGAAGGTTCTGGTTCCAAATCAAAAACTAGATGATCAAAGCTAATTCAAGCAATAGAAAAGACAAAAGGAGTGCGCATGTCTAACAATGATCCCCTCGTCTCCATGGAGACAAGCAAAGGTAATATCAAAGTAAGGATATTCAAAAATGATGCTCCTGTTACCGCCAGCAATTTCTTAGAGTTGGTCGGTAAGCAGTTTTATGATGGTCTTATCTTCCATCGTTATGAGCCCAATTTCTGTATCCAGGGCGGTGACCCGACAGGCACCGGCACCGGTGGCTCCGGCAAAACTATTCCTCTGGAAACCAAGCCCCATCTCAAGCATGATGGAGCTGGGATAATCGCTATGGCGAGAACCAATGATCCCAATTCCGCCACCTCTCAGTTTTATTTCACCCTTGCTCCATGCCCATTCCTAGATGGACAGTACGCCGTCTTCGGAAAAGTGGAAGAAGGTCTCGATGTGGTAATGAACTTGAGAAAAGACGATAAGATGACAAAGGTTCAATTGGTCGGCTAGGTAAGCTCCGGTTCAAGCTTCAAAAAAATTCAAAGGACACGCTTAGACAAGCGTGTCCTTTTCTCACTTGAGGCCTTCTGTCTCTATATTTTCAAATACTTACCGGAAGTCCAGGCTCCACCACCGGCTCCAACAGCCACTCCCAGGATAAGCATCACAAGAAAGGTCTCAACAAGGCTGTAACCAACGCCTTTCGGCAACGCCGGCAGAATATTGGCCATACTCGTGGTCAGGTAGGGCTGAATGGCGTAGAAATGCACGCAAAGCAGAACAGCCATCGCCAGAGTGGCGGAGATCAGACCATACAGAGCACCCTGCAAAACGAATGGGCATTTAATATAGAAGTGCCCTACTCCCATGAGGGAGAGGATTTGGATCTCTCGCTGCCTTGCCTGGATAACCAGATGGATTGTGTTACCGATCACGGTAAGTGTGGCCGTGGTCAGAGCAGCAGTGACAAAGACTCCGGCTATTTCGAAGAAATGTCGCACTTCATTGATTCTTTTTGCCACCATCATCGGATACTTTACAGCTTCCACCGACGGTAGCAACTCCAGCTTCTGGGCCAGTTCAGTCACCTGCTCAGCCTGCTTGGCGGTAACGTGCAGGGTGTTGGGCAGAGGATTCTTGATGGCAGCCACGTTGAGGCTCTTCTTCATCTCTTCCCAGGAAATATCTTTGGTTATAACTTCCACCATTTTTACTTCCGGGTACTGGCTCACATCCTTAGCAACCTCTTTGGGTTCATAGGTATCGCTGAGGTAGGCGGAAACAATCATCTGGGACCCGAAGGAGTTAACCACGTTCTTCAGGGTCATGGTGAGCTGCAGGATGCTGCCGAATATGGTCAGGGAAATGGCAAGAATGCTTATCACCAGCCAATTTGACCAACCACTATGCTTAAGACCAAGAACAGTCTCGATTACAACTCTAAAAAATATCCTTATATATCGCATCAGTTCTCGACACTCATTTCAACTTCGTACATACCTGAGTCCACGTCAGTGATGATCTCTCCCTGCTTGAGAGAGATAACCCTTCTTCGCATCGTATTTACGATGGTGTGATCGTGGGTTGATATCAGCACCGTGGTGCCTCTTTCTGAAATCCGGGCCAGCAACTGAACAATTTCCAGAGAGGTGGCCGGATCAAGATTACCTGTTGGTTCGTCAGCCAGAAGTACAGGAGGTCCATTCACAACAGCCCTGGCAATACCTACACGCTGCTGTTCTCCACCGGAAAGTTCATCCGGGTAAGCAGATGCTTTTTCCTCAAGATTCACCACATTCAGTGCACTTGTCACTCGCTTGCGCACGTCTTTCTCGTCAACGCCCAGCGCCCTCAAGATATAGGCGACATTGTCGTAAACAGTCTGCCTAGGCAGGAGTTTATAATCCTGAAATACGATTCCAAGCCGCCTTCTTAGAAGCGGAATCTGCCTGGAGCCAAGCTTGTTAAGGTTCACCCCACCGATGAATACGTTGCCTGTGGTGGGCACATCCTCCCGGTATAGCAACCTCATCAGCGTGGACTTACCCGCACCGGAAGGTCCCACAAGAAAAGCAAATTCACCAAGAGCGATATGCAGATTGACGTCCTTTAAGGCAGGGCGCCCGCCGTAGCTCTTAGATACGTTTTGAAGTCGAATCATATTGACCCCGTCTGTCTCCGGTTGATTTGTGAGGGCGTCGATTCTTGACCACCCTTGAAACTATGTAACTATCAGGATAACAAGCAACTTACAACCGGTCAGAATCATAACATAGTAGCCAACCTCAAGCCTTGAATATTATCAACCTTGCATTATCTTTAAGCATTTTCGTCCTTTAACTGAGCGGCGGATTCCACAAAGCATGGACCACAAAGCCCTTTTGCTCCATGTAAACGAAAATCCGGTAATCCGCAAGCAGAGCACAAAGAAAAACTTCTCTTGCGTAACCAGACTCGGCGCCTTAAGTCTCGCTCATAAACCTCAAGAACTCTCTGTAAAACCGGCTGTGCAGCGCCTTCGCCATCTGCACCCTGTTCGTTAATACTATTCTGGAAATTTTCTAACTCTTCAATATCCGAGGGCTCCAGTTCAACCTCATTCAACTCTTCAAGGCTTGGCTCGGGCAGCGTATTAGCGTCTTCTAACTCTCTGGCACGCAAACTCGATTGAGTGGCCGCTTCAATACTGGCATCTAAGTCCTTTATCCTGGCGTAACTTTTGATATCAAATCGAAGTCCGTTTAGTTTTATACCTACGCTGCGGGCCATCTTTCTCAAATTGTTGAGTATTTCATGTTTCCGTAAAGAGAGCTCCTGAGCTACAGAACTGTCTCGAACAGCCACCACCAGATTTCTCTCATAGTCGAAAAACACAGGTCTGGACAAGCTGGACCAGGGCTCGCCCACCACATGAATCCACATGCCCATGAACGTGTGCTCCCGAAGCCTCTGTTCTATTCCATACTTATTAACCACCTGGGAGAGAACCGCCGACAGGTTGGTGAACTTTTTGTTCTTGCGAGGCTTTCTTCCTGAGCGTGTCATTTAGATAAGTTGCTCCATGAATCGAAAGAAGATTACTGTAACAGTTTAAACACCGAACAAGACAATATGAGCGTCTTAACAAGAGAATTTCCTCTAATTCAAAGGGCTTCCACGCCATAAAGAATAGGGAGTACGCTATAATTTCCGAATTCAGCCGATTTCTATGGCTCCCGGCAGAGAGATTCAATTCTCCTAGCTATTTGTTGCTGTAGAAAAACGAAATTGGAGAAGAACAATGGAGAACGCATCGGTGTTGTCAAACGAAAAAATTGAACAACTACAAAAAAGATTCAATCCCCAAGCCGCTAAGAATCTTTCTGCTACCTATCTCATCACAATAAAAGGAGAAGGTGGTGGAAGCTGGCTTACCAAAATAAATGATGGTGAGTGCGAATTCATACCGCAAGATCCCAACAGCGACGCGGCAAAAGACAAAGCGGATTGCTTTATCTCCATCGACGCTGAAGATCTGGAGATGATCCTGGCAGGCAGAATGACCGCCATGACCGCTGCGATGTCCGGAATACTTGCCATCGAAGGAGAACTGGGTCTGGCCATGCAACTGGTGCCTGTATTCTTCGAGGGTCAAGCGCCTTTCATTTAAGCCACTATATTTGGTGAACAAAATTATAAAGGGTAGCCGGGTAGTCATCCCGGCTATTTTTTTGCCAATTCCCGCTTCAATAGCGAAGCGTCTACTTCACAACCTGTCCAGAGAGAAAACGACTTCATCGCCTGATAGATAAGCATATCGAAGCCATCAATTCCATTGAGACCCATGCCTTTTGCCATCTCCAGGACAGCGGTAGAAGAAGACCTATAGGTCTGATAGACAAGATCGAAAACAAAGCCTTTATCTCCGCCGCCTTTGAGCGCCTCCATCATCACAGTAAGGGAATCAGGAAAATCTACCGCGTCGGCTCCAACACTTGATTTAGATTGACCGACCGGGGCACGGTTCACCAGCAGATCGGCCTCTACTTCTCCTGACTGGAAAAGCCTCAATCTAGTATCGCAGGGACGCTGCCTGAAAAGCTCTTCAGCAAATTCCCGGTGAAAACTTTTAAGCTTATCAATATCTCTTCCGGACAGGTAAATATCCTTGAAGCCTCTTTCAATCAGACTTATCAGTACCGCCCGGGCAGCGCCGCCGTATCCATAAACAAAAGCACCACGTCCATCGCCGCCATATGACTCACCAAGAGAGCGGCCGAAGCCATATATATCGGTGTTATATCCGGTGCATGTTCCATCTTCTTCAAACCTGATTGTGTTGACAGCACCGGTCGCCCTGGCCAGGGGATCTAGAGCGCTTATATAAGACATCACCGCCACTTTGTGCGGGATGGTCACGTTAACACCGGATAGATTATGCTCCCCGGCAGTTCTCGAGAAGAATTCGGCAAGCTCAGGGACTTCAAGATCAATGAGTCTATAACTTCCCCTGAGACCCGCCAGCTCCAACATTTTTTCGTGCAATCTGGGCGAACGGGAATGAGCCACCGGGTGGCCAATCAGCCCCAATTGGAATTCAGGCGAGTTATCGCTCATATGCAGTCCAGGGTCGTCTTTGATCCAGGTGTTTAGTAATTGGTAGTCTGGATGGTAGCTACCCGCATGCGCTTGATGCCAATTTGAGAACAGGCGTTCATGATAGCGATGATATCTTTCTGTTTGCAGTCGCCATCAGCATTAACCGTGACCGGCATATCTTCCACACCAAGACTTTTTAAAATGCCGTCCAGGGTGGCCTGGATGGTTGCCTCATCATTGTTCTCAAGCGTCTTGCCTTGAATAGCTACCCGCCCTTCAGCGTCCACGTCGATCATCACCGTTTTGGTACGGGAATTCTCTTTCTTCGCGTTATAAGTCTCGGGCGGCTTGATCTTGAGCTCAGACTTATCGATAAGAGGAGCAATCAAGATCATGATTACCAGAAGGACGAGAAACACATCTGTGAGCGGAGTGATATTGATATCGGTGAAACTTTCACCGACAGCTCCCATAGACATGCTCAATCACCTCCCGTTAACAATAAGACTTCTATCTGCTCTAGCTGTAGTTTGCTTCACCAGCTTCTTCTTCGGCAACGAAGCTGAGGAATAGTAGCTTGAGGAGCTGGAAGTCATCGTTGTAACGCTTGACTATGTTTGTGTACCAGTTGTTGAAGACAACCGCGATGATAGCGACGATGAGACCATATCCGGTAGCAATAAGCGCTTTAGCAACACCGATTACAACAGTCTGGGTTCCGCCACCGGAAGCACCAAGCTCGTCCAGGGTAAATACAACACCGACAACTGTTCCGAACAGTCCCAGGAAGGGGCAAACAGCACCTACCGTACCGAGAACCGCAATATTCTTCTCTAGCTTGCGCGATACCAGACCTACGGTGATATCGAACGCTTTGGAGAAGTCTTCTTTCTGTTCCGCCAGAAGTCGCACACCTTCTTCGGCAACTTCTCCGACAACACCGCCGAGACGACTGCAGGTTGCCTGGGCTTTCTGCAAGTTGCTGTTCTCAAGCTCTCTCTGGAGTTGATGGATGAAGGCTGTTACGTCCCTTCTGTTTTGTTGATAGTAAAGATACCGCTCCACAATGACCGCAACGGTCCATACCGAACAGATGGTAATTGGAATCGAGGCGAACCAGTCCTTTAAAGCGAACTCGATGAAGTAGGTAAGAATTTTGTTTTCCATGTGCTCTCCAATTCACTCCTAGCCACAAAAGTCTATCAGAATCGACGAAAAGTGCCAGCACCTCCGCCGCTCTTGAAGACGTTGTAATCAAATGTGAATTGAATATCAACGTCATTGGGAGCGCCTGCCGGCAAAGGTCTAAACGGTGCAGCGTTTTTAATCGCTTTCAAAGCCGCCTGGTCAGCGATTGCAAGACCTGACGAACGAGCCAATCTCAGGTTGGACATGGTTCCATTGCTGTGCACCTTGAAGACAACCATTACCCGTTTACTTTCGTTACCTTTGGGCGGGAACCAGGCACGTTTGATACGTCTCTGCAAATCCGCCATGTAAGGTCCGAAATCAACATCTTTTTGAGCTGCCAACGAAGGTCTTCCGGCACCATCTTTCTCCGGATTGCCTTTCACACCTTGACCGGAGCCTCCGCCACGGGGAGCAGGAACCGAAGGAGCAACAGCCAGAGATGGTCCGGATTTGCCACCACCGGAGCCACGACCAGCTTTTGAAGGAGCAGGAGCCGGACCGGGGCTACCACCACCGCTGCCCTTGCTGCGGGAACCTCCACCAGCCATGATAGGCACCGGTGATCTACTGCCGCCACCACCCGATGTTCCACGGGTCTTGATAGAAGAGATAGGAGCCGGCGCAGGGCCGCCCTGGGATACTCCCGAAGCGGAAGCGACTCTTGGCGCAGGCACGGATGGAGCACCAACATTGCCGACGGTTACCGGCGCGGGTACAGGCGATGGAGCCGACCGCGGTGATGCCGGTGCTTTAGCAAACGGATTAGGGATGTTGAAAGGTGTAGGAGCCGCTTTCGGAGCCGGAGTCGGCGAAGGAGCGCGACTGGGCG
>MDTD01030724.1_pt1 | contig 15706 bp, 18 predicted proteins | sample 811221 | NCBI WGS metagenome assembly MDTD01 (sample SAMN05326646, study PRJNA326480) | marine metagenome | isolation source: seawater | place: Pacific Ocean: South West | collected 2011
GGTAAACACGTTTATAGTGAAAAGCCAATGGCTGTTAATTTTTCTGAAGGACAAGAATTATTAGAATTATCAAAATCTAAAGGTTTATATATTGGAAATGCTCCTGATACATTTCTTGGCGGAGGTATCCAAAAGTCTATTGAATTAATCAATAAAGGTAAGATTGGTAATGTTAGACTAGGTAGTGCTATTTTTGCCTATCCTGGTGTTCAGTCTTATCATCCAAATCCAGAACCTTGGTTTGCAAATAATGAAGGTGGCCCAGTTATGGATATGGGACCTTATTATTTAACTGCATTAGTTAATTTACTTGGGCCTGCAAAAAGTGTACATGGAATTTCAACTAAGGTCTTTGAGAAAAGAGTTATTGGTATTGGTCCAAAAAAAGATCAAGAGTTTGAAGTTGAATGCCCTACTAGCTATTTGATAAATCTAGAATTTCATAATGGTGCATTCATTCAAATTACACTTTCTTTTGATGTTGTTGCACATCAAAGAAATCATATTGAGCTTTATGGAGATAAAGGATCAATGATAGTTCCTGACCCAAATATGTTTGGAGGATCAGTCATGACATGTAATGATGACTCTGGACAATGGCAAGAACATAAAACAGATGAAATGCCCCTAGGTAAAATAAATATTAATTCGCATAGTGGTAGAGCTAATGAGTCTGCAACTAATGCAAATTATCGTGGAGTTGGGTTATCAGAAATGGCCTTTTGTATAGAAAACAATCTATATCACAGATGCAACGGAGAGCTTTCACTTCATGTCTTAGATATTATTAAATCTACTATGAAGGCAGCAGACACCATGACGCCTCAGGAAATAAAAACTACTTGCAAGAAATCTGATTTTTTTACCATTGAAGAAATTCAAAAAATTCTTAAGTAAATCTAATATTTCCTTTAAAGTAGTTTCTCTATGAAATTTGATAAATCTAAAAAAATATTAGTAATCGGTAGAGCTGGAATGGATATTTATCCAGAGCCCCCAGGTACAAAAATTAGTGATGTAAAAGACTTTTCTACACATCTTGGAGGTTCTGCAGCCAACACTTGTGTTGCTTTATCAAAATTAGGTGTCAACTCAGATTTAGTTACTTGTATTTCTGATGATGCTATTGGTGAATATATTTTGAATAAATTAAAAGACTTTAATGTAGGTAGTGGTCTTTGTAGAAAGGTAGATAAGGTTTACCAAACTCAATTGGCAGTAGTGGAGACAATACTTAAGAATAACCAATCAATTTTATACAGAAGTAATTCTTGTGATTTACAGTTAAAAAAAGATGATATTGATCAAATTAATTTTCAAGACTATTCAGCTGTATTTATTTCTGGCACTGCCTTATCATCTAATCCCTCTAGGGAAGCTATTTTTTATGCAACACAAAAAGCCTCTATTCTTAATTTACCTTTAATTATAGATTTAGATTACAGACCATATAATTGGGAGTCAGATAAAATTAAATCAGATGTCTATAAAAAAATTATGAATGAAATGGATATTATTATAGGTAACGATCTTGAATTTAATATCTCAGATAATTCTTCTGATGGTTTTTATCTAGCCAAAGAATTTATTAAAAAAAAACCATCAATCATAATTTACAAGATGGGTGAAAAAGGATCTAAAGTTTTTACCAAAGAAAAAGAATTTGAATTTGGGATATTTAAAGTAGATGCTATAAAACCTACAGGAGCGGGCGACGCATTTAATGGAGGTTTTATTAGCTCTATATATCAAGGAATGTCTTTGGAGGAGTCTGTTAAAAGAGGTTCTGCAAACGCAGCTTTAGTAGTAACTAAAGTGGGCTGCTCCTCAGCGATGCCAGATAGTGATGAACTAGATAAATTTATTAATCAACAAACAATGGAGAAATAGATGCACATACCATACTCAAATAACAAAAATATAGCTTTATTTGAAGAGGATAATAAGACCGTACCTCTTGTATATTTTAATATAATTAATTTAAAAAAAGGGGAAAGTTACAGTTATCAGTTGCCAAAGCATGAAACAAGTGTAGTTCCGGCTACTGGAATAGTTGAATTGACTGTTGATGGCAATAAACTTGGCCAAATTGGCACAAGAAATACTGATGTTTGGGATGGTGAGCCTGAGGGGAGTTATATCCCAACTAATGCTCAATGCACTATTACTTGTCTTTCAGATAAAGCTGAATGTTTTATAGCGGGGGGCATTTATGAAAATAAATTAGATGCGTTTTTGGTTACAAAAAAAGATATTGATGTAGTTCAATATGGCTCAGATGATACTAAGACTCATCGAAAGATTAAACATATACTTGGTGCAAAACAACATGAGCAAGTTGGAAGATTACTAGTTAATGAACTTTATACAGTAGGTTCAGGGGGGTGGTCAGGTTTTCCTCCACATAAACATGATACAGATAGACTTCCAGATGAAACACGTCATGATGAAGTTTATAATTATCGTTTTAAACCAGGTCATGGCTTTGGCGTTCAGGTTATGCAATATGAAGATGATAAAGAGGGATTTGGTTATCAATTATTTAACGGTTCAACTATTGCAATTAACAAAGGTTATCACCCTTGTGTAGTTGCACCAGGATATGAAATGTATTACTTCACAATTTTAGTTGGCTTATCACAAAGATCGCTTGTGCAATACTTTCAAAAAACCCATGCTTACCAAATAGAGACGATACCTGGAATAAAGGATATGATTGCAAAGTATAAATGACTATTGCAAATCTCAGCGATGTTCTTCAAAAAGCAAAAAATGAAAATTATGCAGTAGCTGGTCTGGTTGTACTAGGTTGGGAGGATGCTAGGTGCTATGCTGAAGCAGCCGAGGAGTTAAACTTACCAATAATTTTGCAAGCAGGTCCAGGCTGTAGGGCTAATACACCAGTTCCAATTTTAGGAAAAATGTTTAGATATCTTGCAGATCAGTCAAATAGTCCAGTGGTTTGTCACTTAGATCATGGATATTCAAAAGAAGAGTGTGTTGAGGGAATAGATAGTGGATTTACTTCAGTGATGTTTGATGGCTCTAAGCTATCTTTAAATGAAAATATTGAAAAAACACATGAAATTGCTGAATTAGCTCATAGTTATAAAGTGTCAGTAGAAGGCGAAATTGGATTTGTTGGATATAATGAGGGAGCAGACTCATTGAGTACAAACCCTCAAGAAGCTAATAAATTTGCAGAATTATCAGGTTGTGATGCAATGGCCATAAGTGCAGGAAATGTACATTTACAAACAAATAAATCTTCATCTATAGATATGAGTGTTATAGAGAATATACAAGATTTAACTGACATCCCTTTAGTTTTACACGGAAGCAGTGGTATTGATTATGCGTTAAGAAGAAAAATTGCCTTCAATACAAATGTTTGTAAATTTAATATAGGAACAGAATTAAGAAAAACTTTTGGCGATACTCTTAGACAAGAAATCTCAAACAATCCAACTATGTATGATAGAATTCAATTAATTAAATCCACCCTTCCAAAGCTTAAAGAGTCCACTAAAAAAGTAATTGAAAATATTACTTTAAAAACCAATGATTAAGACCTACACGTTAGAAAATAAATTCTTAAGAATTAAGACTTTAAATATAGGGGCTACTTTATTTGAAGTTTTTCATAAAAGAAAAAAAATTAACCTAGTTCTAAATTTAGATAACATTTCATCTTATAAAAATAATAAAAACTATCTTGGATCTACATGTGGAAGATTTGCTAATAGAATTAAAAATGCCCAATTTAAAATTAAAAACACAACATATAAGCTATCAAAAAATGAAGGTAAAAATATTTTACATGGAGGAAAGAAAGGTTTTGACTCAAAAATTTGGACCATTATTGACTCCTCAAAAAAACATGTAACTTATCAATATATATCTAAAGATGGTGAAGAGGGCTTTCCAGGAGAATTGATAAGTATTTGTAAATTTAGCCTAAAAGATAATTGTCTTAATATATCCATTGAAGCAAGATCTTCAAAAATGACCCATGTGAATATAGTTAATCATGCATACTGGAATTTAGAAAAAATAAAAAAAGATATATTTGGTCATCATTTGTATATAAATGCTGACTATTATACCGAAATGGATAAAGACAACATTCCAACTGGAAAAAAAGTAAGAGTTGATAAATCATTATATGACTTTAGAAAAATGTCTAATATAGGCGATAAAATTAAAGAAAAAGGCTCACCTTATGACGAAAATTATATTGTTCGAAAAAAATCTACCCTTATGGCCAAACTAATTTCTCCAAAAAGTCAGATACAATTAACCGTATTTTCTAATCAACCAGCCGTTCAATTTTACTCAGGACAATACTTAAAGTACGTTTCCAAAAATAAAAGATTAAAAGCACATCAAGGAATGTGTCTAGAAACTCAATGTTTCCCTAACTCTCCAAATAATAAAAAATTCCCATCATCTCTCCTTAAGCCCAAAGAGACTTATTTGCATAATATGAAATTTAAAATTAGTGATTTTTAAATAATTATTTAATCCTAAAATTATTATTATTCTGATTTTGCTCGCAACTTAAGATTATTATTATCAAAGAATAATTGAGGAACCTTATAGGCAAATTTTGTCAGTAACGAAACAGTACTGAGTTGAAATTGGTTCCCGTCTAAAAGAGGGTCAATAAATTTTGATATTTGAATTTCCTCATTAAGGTAGTTCCAATCAAATGTAACGTAAATACCCTCACCAGAGATATCATGAAAATTTAAAAAAAGTATTGTACCATTTTTAAGTTCATATCTTACTTTAAAATTTGGTGAACTAGGTAAGTCAGATCTAAGAATGAATCCGTTATGTTGTAAGTCAGATAAAGAGTTTTGAATTTCAATAATTTTATCTTCACTTAACGTTGAGTAGCCATCTGGCAGATTTTGATGAATTAAAATACCGTCTTGCTCTTTGAGGTTAATCATTTCTTTATTATATATTTGAACAGATTTAATTTGTGATTTGCCTATATTAATTAAATCTGTCGGAGCCCAATAAAAATTAGCAGTGTCTGCTGATAGATTGGAATTAACTATAAAAGATTGATTGGAGTTAGGTTTTTTGACATACGTACCTGGAATGTTGTAATTATAAGTTCCAATATTTAATGAAAAAATTTCATCTCCATTAGATGTTTTTAAAATTAGGTCCATTTTATTATCCTGATCTAATCCAAGCTTGTAGTGAAGATCTTCTCTGTTTGTTTTATAGTCAATAATCTCAGCTTCTCTGAGCTGGATAAAAAAGCGACTTAGCAGTTCTGTATTTGCTGGAAAATTATTATACGAGGTAATTAACCATTGATTTTCAACATTTTCTATAGTTGTAGTCCCCTGATTATTAGTGAATTCAATATAGGCAATTTTTTCTAACATCTCACTAAAAGAGGGCACTAGGCTCTCAGAGGCAATATCATTTTTGTTAGAGCTGTCGTCAAAGTATAGGCCTAAAGCAATTACAAATGAACCAAATGTTACAAATAATAGAATTTTTAAATTTTTAATAATCATCATTTACTTGATCTTTTTCTTATTCCTAATTGTCTAGGAATAAAGAACATTAATAAAATTAATAAAATTGGAATTAAAAATGTATTTAAAATATTTATTTTATTAGCTAATAAATCGATGTCCTTGCTGAGATTTCTTCTAACTTCTCTTAATTGTTTTCTTGTTTGTTCAACTAGAACTTGAAAATTTGCAAGTTCCATTAATTGTTTATCTGAGAGATTTACATTTTCTCCAGCTCTTCCAGCAGATAGGTTTTGTATCTGAGATAAAGTTTCATCTAATTGGTTTTGTAATTCTTGCTCTTGACCAAGATATTTTTGTTCAGCTTCTGCTTGCAGTTTTTGAACAACAGTGAATGGTCTAAATGGGGTTTCTTTATTTCTTAGATTAATAAATTCATCAAATCCAGTAAGAGAGTCAAGAACATTTGTAATTAAACTTCCATTATCAGATGTTGTCTCTATTACATTTGTATCTAAAAACTTTTGAACTCTTGCCCAAAAAGCATTTCTTATGAAATCAGCATCACTGAATAAAACAACATTAATGCCACTTGTTGAACTGCTAATATGATTATCTTTTTTGAACTCAAAATCATCATATTGACTTGAGGTATTTCCTGTCAACTTAACACCAAAATCATATTCCACGCCTGTAGGCTGAAAGTTGTTAATCAATTTTATTGGATCGTGAACTTCTTTCATGGGTAAATCCATAGTAACGTCACTTGATGATATTAATGGAATATAATTAATTTCGCTGTCTTCATTTAGAGGCGCTAATCCTCCTGGAGAAACTATCCTTACAAGAGATAAACCATTTCCAATATCCTCTTGTTGATTGATATATTGTCCCCTTACTTCAGGCCAATTAAGCTTAAGCATAGTCTGCAGAGATGTATTATCAGAAATATTTTGTTGAGTTTGCAATCTAGTTGCTTGCGCCCCATCCAATATAATATTTTCATTAAAGTTAATGTTTAATGTTTTTAGAATATTTTCTAAATTAGATGATTTATTTGAATGATCATTTTTTTCAAAAAAAGGATCTAAAAAGATGACAGTTTTACCGCCTTTTAAGATGAATTGTTCAACAGCATATTCAGTTTTTTCAGTGATATCTGAGGGATGATAAACCATAAGTAAATCTATATTTTCAAAATTTTCTACATCAGTATCTAAGAACTCAAAGTCATAAAAGTAACTTAACTCTTCTAAAATTGTGTATTCACCTTGTCCTAATTGATTATTAGGCATCATCGGCGGGGTTGTATCAACCCAAGATAAAAACCCAATCATTGGTTTTTTTGATCTATTTAATTTAAAAATTATGTCAGTGATTTGCTTTTCAAGTGTTCCAGCTTTTGATGGGTCAAAGAAAGGGACAGTCTCTATATCATCAGTTGTATTCGAGGCAATCATACCGAAATAAACTTTAGATCCTTCCTGATCAATGGGAAACCCTTGGATACCGTATCTATTAACATAATCCTCATCTTCAGAGTAAGGCTCTGGTTCAATAAAATTTAATTCGATTTTTTTATTTGCAAGATCAGAATATCTGTTAAGAAGCCCTTGAACTTGGTTTGCATAATTTTGAATAATGGGAATATTTTTAGATAGGTTACGACTATAAATAAAGCTTATCTTCAAAGGTTCGTCAATTTCATTGATTACTCTTTTCGTACCATCAGATAATGAAAAAGTTCTTGTAGAAGTAAAATCAATTCCAAGATTTATGTTTATTTTTTGAATAATATAGTTAGATGAAAGAAAAAGTAAGATTGTGCTTAAAACAGCAATAACAAAAAAATTTCTATTTAAAAAGCTAATCATTAATCACGCACCAAAAACTTTAAAATTGTTAAATAATTCCATAAAGCCATAAAGGATATAAAAAAGAAAAGACCTTTTAGCGAGAAGAAACCAGTTTGTATGCTAGAAAAATGAGTTAAAAAACTGAAACTCGATATAAGTTCGACCACTTCAACGGGCATTACACCAGTTATAAAGTTGATCATTAATGGAAAACCGCTAATGGTAAATAAAAAAGAAACTAAAATGGATAATATAAAGGCTATAATTTGATTGTTTGTTAGTGATGAAAAAAAGATACCAAGCGAGATATAAGCGCCTGCCATAACTATAACACCAAGATATTGCCCAATTATCACCAAATTATCAGGGTTTCCCAAATAATTAACTGTTATCCAAATTGGAAAAGTGAGCACAATTGAAAATATGACAAAAGCCCAAGTTGCAATAAATTTACTTAGGACTATTTTCCATACAGGAATGGGCAAGGTTAATAAAAGCTCGATCGTTCCTAATCTTTTCTCTTCAGACCAACTTTTCATAGTAACAGCCGAAATGAAAAAAATGAAAACCCATGGAATAAAACTAAAAAATATATTCAATTCTGCAACACCTGAAGAAAAGAAAGAACCAAAATAAAAAGTTAATGACATAGATGTAAGTATAAAAATAGCAGTAAAAATGTACGCAACAGGGGTTATGAAATATAATTTAATTTCTCTTTTAATAAGAGCTAACATTAACTTACTAACTTTCTAAATTTTTCGTCTAGTGTTTTACCAATTTTTCTTTTTAATTGGTTGGGTGTGCCCTCAAAAATTTTCTTACCATTATCAATAATAAGACATTTGTTACAAACTTCAGGAACTTCATCAAGAATGTGAGTCGAGATTATGATTGCTTTTGTTTTAGAGAGTTTTTTTATCAATTTTCTTACTTCAAACTTTTGAAGGGGATCGAGTCCATCAGTAGGCTCGTCTAAGATTAAAAGTTTTGGATTATGAATTAAAGCTTGCGCAATGCCAACTCTTCTCTTAAATCCCTTTGACAATGTCTCGATTGGAACATCCTTAACGTCATTCAGTGCAAGATCATTGATAACTTTTTTAATAGCATTTTTTGAGTTTTTAATATTTCTAACTTGGCAAACATAATCTAAATAAAGGTAAGGTGAAAAATCAAGGTATAAAGGCACACCCTCAGGAAGATATCCGATTAATGACTTAGTGTAGATAGGGTCTTGATCTATATCTTTATTATTAATCAAAACAGATCCACCACTTGATTTTAGATAGCCTGTGATAATTCTCATTGAAGTAGTCTTCCCGGCACCATTTGGACCTAAAAAGCCCATCACATCACCTATTTTTACTTGAAAAGAAAGACAATCTATTACTTTAAACTGATCAAAATTTTTAGATATTTTATTAACGGTAAGCATTTTTTTATTATTTAGTATTTATACTTAAAATTTCAAGGTTTTGAAGAATTGTAAATTTGACAAATAGAACCATAATTACCAAGCTGATTTATAGATGTCATATGCATCATTTTCGGTAATTTCTTTTGGGTTGTTAATTAGTAGACGTGTCTGCTTCATCGCATCTTTAGCCATCGACTCACAGGCGTTTTCTGGTATTCCTACATCTCGAAGTCTTTGTTCAAGTCCTAAATTTGATGATAGCTTAGATAAGTTTTCTATAAATTTTGAAGAAATATCTTGGGCACTTGTAGAATTCCCCATATCTGGAAAAATAATTGGTGCTATTTCACTATAAAGTTGAGCCGCATTTTGATCTTTTATATTAAATCTTAATACATATGGAAGTACTATAGCATTAGATAGTCCATGTGGTATGTGATAAGTGCCTCCTATTGGATACGCTAAAGCATGAACACCGGCCACAGGTGAATTTCCAAATGAGGATCCTGCTAACATAGATCCTAAGAGCATATTTGACCTTGCTTCTATATCACTTCCATTAGATACGGCAATTTCTATTGATCCACCTAAAAGTTTAAGGGCTTCTTTTGCAAGCATTTTGGAAATTAAATTATTATTGGCGCTTTTAGATGCGTATGACTCTATCGCATGAACCATAGCGTCTACACCAGTCGCTGCAGTGATATGAGGTGGTAATCCAATTGTTAGAAGAGGATCAAGAATGGCTAGATCAGGTAAAATTATTGGAGACGATACTCCTTTTTTTTCTAAGTCATCTTGTGTGATAATTGATATAGGTGTTACCTCAGAACCTGTTCCTGATGTAGTGGGGTAGAGGGCAAGTGGTAATCTTGGACCTTTAGCGTTTGCCACTCCCCAGGCTTCATGAATATCTTCTCCAGAACCAATTAACAAAGCTGTCAGTTTTGCAGTATCCATTGAGGAACCTCCGCCAAAGCCAATTACACCAGTAGCTTTAAACTCTGATCCTACCTCAACACACTTCATTAATGTTTTTAAAGATGGATCCGCTTCTACATTATCAAAAACTAATACTTCAGAATTTGATCTTAGTGCAGCCAAAGTATCATCAATTAAGCCCAGTTTTACCAATCCTGGGTCTGTAACAAAAAGTATATTTTTGCCAAGTTTTTTTGAGACCTCTAATGCAGTTTTTTTAGATTCTTCAGGTCCAATACGCAATCCAGGAGTTGTGTTAAATTGGAAAGATTTCACAGCAGTAATATAAATGATGTTTAGTTTTTTCCTATTAAAAATATTGATAATTCAAAACTAACCACAAGATAAATTAATTTGTACTTTCTTATGAAATATTAATTTTTATACTTAGTTTAAGTGTCAAAAGTAATAACAATAGCACAACAAAAAGGTGGGTCTGGCAAGACCACAATTGCAGCAAACTTAGCTGCAGTTTTTACAATTAAAAATAATCTCTCAACCACTATTCTTGATACTGACCCTCAAGGTAGTTTGGGAAAATGGTTCATTACTAGGCAAGAAAAATTGAAATCAAAAAATGATATTCAATTTAAGACTGCAAGTTTATGGGGCGCCCAATATGAAGCAAAATCACTAAAAGAAAAATCAGACATAGTAATCATTGACACCCCTCCAAAGATTGATGCAGATGGAAGACCTGCAATAGAGGTTGCTGATTTAGTATTGATACCTATTTCTCCTTCCCAAGTCGACTTTTGGGCTACAGAGTCAATTATTGAATTAGCAAAAAGAGAAAAAAAAGAAATTCTTGTTTTAATTAACAGAGCTAACGCTAAATCAAGATTAATTAAAGAAGCCGTTAAGTTTGTCAATGAGATGAAAGTAAAAAAAGCTAAAACTATTTTGGGCAACAGACAAATATTTGTATCCTCTATGGGCCTTGGATTGACTGTTGTAGAAAAACAACGAACTGGTAAAGGGTGCTTGGAGATGTTATCTCTTGCTAAAGAGATACAATCATTTCTAAAAATATAATTATCTAAATCAATGAACTTAAATTTAGATAATGATCAGCTTTATAATATTTGCTCTGGTCTATTTAAAGGTTTTATTGATTGGATAGAAGTTAATAGTCAAAATGAAAAAGCCTTAATTCTTGATAGTGCTTATCAATTTAAAAACCAAATTTTAAGTCAAGATAACCCTACACTTCAAAAAAAATATTTTGTGACACCTAATGATTTATCCAACCAAGAAGCGTTTATGCTTTTAAATCAATGGAAAGATACATTTTCAAATTTGATTAATTCCGACGTAGACAGGGTTTCCAAAGATTCCTTTAAAATTTGGTTTTTAAGTCTTGCTTGTTATTCAATTCCTGAACTTGAGGAGGAAGGTAAAATTTTATGGACAAAACTTTTAGAGGGAGTCGAATATTGTAAATATTTTACCATTAGCGATGTACCACACCCGCTCAATACGATTACAAAAAACTAAATCAATGTTACAATAAATTATGAGGAGATGGTTTTTCTTAATTTTTTTTATTTCATTATGGCTTCCAAACTCCCAAGCATTAGAACTTTTTGGTTATAAATTATATGATGGAGTTGAACAGTACTTAAATGATGGTGAGGTAAATTTTAAAAAGACTTTTATCGAAGAAATCGAAATCGATATTGATAAAGTTTTAATTGCTAATCAATATTTGAATAATTATTTCATAAGATCTACAAAAACTGGATATATATATGAAATCCATGGCTCTAATAATAATTTAAAAATTAATCCTGTTGAATGTTTAGATGTTCAAGACGAATTTATTGACTCTTTTTATAATAAGATACCAAATTTATTCACAACTGAGATAAAGCAGTTCCCTAATAAACTTAAAAGTAAAACTACATGGGAAATCTACATAAATGAAAAATCTACCAATTCAAAACTCATATTTTCTGTTACTTGTGATTATAGTTTTAATAATCGAAGAATGGATATCACCTTAAGTGATCAGGATTATCTTAAGAGTGAAAACTATATTTTCGATAATTTTGAAGAGTCTGAAAAAGATAAAATCAAAAAAAAGGAAATTGATACTACTGGAATTTAGTAACTAATGAGAGCATATTAATTACAATATATGCTTTTATCTCAGATTTAATTTGCTCGTACGAAGAGGGTATGCCGTCAGTAATTTGGAAGGCAAAATCTACTATTTCGTATGCCTCTTCTTTTCTCATATGAATTTCTTCACATAAATCAAAAGCAAGCTTTTCTCGAATTAGAAAAAAAGCTGTAACTCTTCTTTTTTGTTTCTTATTCAAAATTAATCTTTTTTTGGTTTTTTGAGTTTCATTTTTGTTCCACCCAATTGCATGCCACCAGTACCTTTACAGAGGCTTTTCTTTTCTTTATCGCACTTCTCAACTTTTTTCTTTTCTTCTTTTTTCTCTTCTTTTTTTACTTCTTGTTTCTCAACCTTTTTTTGATTGGTGGAATTCGTTTTATTTTCCGATGCCTGAGGAGTTGTCACTACTGTATTTTGACCATTGTTGGCTGGGGCTAGCTGTATATTAGATAGCATTTCAATAATTTGATCTTGCTTTGATTGTTTATCTTTTTGTTTAGTTTTCCATGATTTAGGAAGTTTAAGATCTATACAGCTCTCTGATCCACAAAATAATACATCACCAGTTTCATTATCAAATAAAAAGCCACCACAATTCTCAACACCTTTCTGAGTACAATTTGGGATATGCATTTCATATTCTGCTTTAAGGTTTAAAGGCAAAATAAAAGACAATATTAAAAATATCGTGGATATGGTCTTCATTTGATGAAAGTGTATCATTTGTTGAAAAATATTTCTAAAACTTTTATTCATATTTAAAACTTTCACCAGGTAAAGTTAATTTCATAAATTCATTCTCTGTGATTTTTTCTAACCATTTGCTTAGTTTGGGATTTGAAAGAGACCAGTCTTTTGTAAATCTAAATGAGGTGTAGTCCAAAGCACAAGCTACTGATATTTGATCCATAGTTAAATCGTTACTAATAAAATTATCGAATTTTTTTTCTATCCATTCTATCGACCTTAATATTTTTTTTTCATATCTAGAGATAGCCTTAGGTCTCTGTTCATTTTCTGGAATAGCAGATATTTCAATAAAACGGCTAACAGCATTTTCCATAATTCCGTTGGCTACACTAATCATAGCCATACAATCCCAATATCTTTGTTTTGGATAAAGAGAGTTTTTTTGAGAGATACTGTCAAAATAAAGACAAATGTTATCACTATCTGAAATCATGGTTTTGTTGACAATGAGAGTGGGCACTTGCCGAAGAGGATTAAATTCATCTAGGAATTGTGATTTATAAATATTTATTTTTTCTTCTTTATGATTTATGTCTAATAGTAAAGCAGCTATCTTACATTTTCTTCCAAAAGGAGAGGTGGGACCATTATATAGGATAATATCTTCACTCATTCTATCACAATCGCAACTGTACCAGGACTTACACCCTCTTGATCGTTACTTATATTTACCTCAATGACAGTTCCACTTATTGGGGCATTGTGATTTACTTCTGATTTCATCACCTCCATGATAAATAAAACATCTCCTTCATTAACGTTATCTCCAACCTCTACTAAAACTTTCCATATATTTCCCGGAACTGATGTCAAAACTTCTGTAGACATGCTATATGATACTCCCTTGTGTACATATTGCTGTTTGCTCTGAGCGCATTTCTTGAGCCTCATAAACACTTACTTCTCTAAATTTAAATTTTTCATTTGGTTTTGCTTGGCCTAACTTCCAAAATGATGCAGATGGAACGGTAAAGGGCACAATGAAACCACCCATACTAGGTCCATCATTGACAAGTATAATAGGTGTTTGACCTGCAAGATTAATACCTCCAATAGGATAGCCCTGATCAATAATATTAGAAGGCTCATAACCGTGCTCGGGAGATTTATTAGTTGCCTTTTCATTAAAGGTCAGGGAAGGGCCATCAAGTCTAAACCCTGTTCGATCGCTTCTAGCTTGTAATTTCCATTCAGCATTGAGAAAAACCTCATAACCTTTATCATCTAACCAATCATCGTTTGGTCCTCTAACTACTTCAATTTCCCATACTCCTGAGTCTTGTATATCAGGTTTACAGTCTTCGCGAACTTTCCTACCTGGCTTGATGGAGGACCTACCTAAAGATATTTTTTGCCCCTGTTTTATTGCATGTCCATCAATACCGCCAACACCTGCTTTATGAAAAGTAGACTTTGAGCCCAGCCAAAGCTTAGACTCTATACCACCAGCAAATGAGATGTATGACCTAGCACCATTCAAACTAAAACCTAACTCCAGAGTTTGACCTGATTTCACTAATATACTTTCCCACATAGGTACAGATTTCCCATCTATCTTTGGTTGCATATCCGCGCCACAGACAGCTATGACATGATCTTGTTCAAACTTTAATGAAGGACCAGTATACTGACATTCTAAAGCACCTTCGCTCTCATCATTATTTACCAACAAATTAGCAAGTCTAAATGACCAACTATCCATTGGACCTGAAGGTGGAAACCCTTGATTAAGATATCCTACTCTACCTGGATAGTCTTGCACTGATGTTTCTAATCCTTGGTTTATAACTTCTAACATTTAAAATTTTTTTTTATAATCCAGACCCTTGAGCCATTTTTTATATTTATTAATTGAGAATTTATGCTCTTCTATTAAATCGTACTTATATGATTGGTCTTCAACTTTTTTTTCAATCATTTCAAACTCCTCATAACTACAAGGGGTAAACTTAATTCTATCTCCTGGTCTGAAAAGACAAATACTATCTTTGAATACATCAAATCTTTTTTCAGGATCCCAAATAGGAACAGGTGTCCTTCCAAATATTTGATAACCTCCCGGTAATCTATCCGGGTATATAGCTGTTGAAGACCCTCCCATACCAACAGCACCTCTTGGGGTCCAGGTTCTTGGAGGGTTATACTTTGGAGCAGTTAATTTACATCTTGGGTCCAGAGGCATTGTAAAAGGAAGGCCTGGCCAAAAACCCAATGATGCAACCCAGTATTCAGTCCCAGAATGAACTCGAACAAAATGCTCAACATTATCAAGGTTATTAAGCTCAACTATGAATTCGGGATCAGGTTGTTTTGCTTTAATTTTTGTCGAATAATCTTCGATGGCCTCTTTAGTCCATTTATCTAAATACACAGTTGGAAAATGAAATAGTCTGCTGGTTACTATCACATCATCATTTTCTTTCATATTTTGAAGAATTAACTTCAATTCTTTTACTAAATCTTGATAGGAAATATCATCAGGATTGTAGTGAACAATCATAGAAGCGAAGCAAGGTAAGGTCTCATAAATGCCATTTATTTTTGCCATTTCAATAAGTTTTGATAATCCTTGGGCTTTAAAATTTAATTCTAAGTTCATTACATTTCCAAACTCAATTAATAAATATTTGTCTCCTCCAGGAAGAAATTTAGGTTCAGTATAAATACCATGAAATATTTCTTGTTTATTTTTTATATTTTTATTTAGATCTAATGATGGATAGGAACCATCTTCATTAATATGTCTTTTAACAGATAGCCTTTTTTTATTTAAGTTATTTGAATTTAGATTATGAGGATACATATTCTTAAAACTAGAATAATCATCAATGTTTTTTTGATTAAAAAAATCATAAGAAATTTTTTCAGATTTAATATAATTTAAGTTATCTTCTAAATTTTTAAATTTACTGATTTCTTTATTTGAGTATTTAAAATCTTTAAATTTATCATTTTTATTTTTATTTTTTAATTTATCTTTTAAAAAAAGATCTTTTGGATTTGTTAGATCAATTTTATCAAATAAATCTAAATCTGAATTCTTATATTCCTGAACCATTATTTAAAA
>MDTD01196083.1_pt1 | contig 15705 bp, 7 predicted proteins | sample 811221 | NCBI WGS metagenome assembly MDTD01 (sample SAMN05326646, study PRJNA326480) | marine metagenome | isolation source: seawater | place: Pacific Ocean: South West | collected 2011
AAGTGCTCTGACACAGAAAAGCAAACGCAGGACGCAAACAAACGCCAAGACCGCAAATGCGCGGCACTGACCGAAAGCGACTGCACGGATGATAAACCCGTGTTTGAGAACGGGAAATGCCGCCAACGGAAAGCCGAAGACTGCAAGGAACTCACTCCTGTATTCGATAACGGAGCGTGCCGCGAAAGAAAACCGGAGGACTGCAACGATGGCCAGTGGTTGAACAGCCAAAAACGCTGCCAGCAGTGGTCAGATTGCACAGACACGCAGAGAGAAACGGAAAAACCGTCCAATATTCGAGACCGTAAATGCGAGGCGCTCACACAAGAGTACTGCGAAACCACAGACTTACCCGTGCTCGACGAAGAAACGAGAAAATGCCGGCAACGGGGGCCCCAAGACTGCAAAAACGAACACTGGTTTGACAACGGCGTGTGCAAACCGTGGTCGGCCAGCGAGTGCAAAGACACACAGGTACTGATCCAAACGCCCAGCAACACGCAAAACATTGTGTGTCGCGACAGACTGCCAAAAGACTGCAAGGACAATCAGTGGCTCAACAAGGGTGTCTGTCAAAATTGGATAGAGTGCACATCGAGACAAGTAGAAAGGGAAGAACCAAGCCCAACGAAAGACCGAGTGTGCGAGGATCGGAAAGATTCCGACTGCGGCGGAAACACCCCAGTCCTCGACGACAGAGATAACGTGTGCCGGGCAAGAGAGGAAAAAGACTGCGTCGGAGACACTCCCGTGCTGGGAAACAACGGTGTATGCAGGGCGAGAGAACCCGAAGACTGCGAAGACGGGCACTGGCTGAACAATAGTAACGGTGTTTGTCAGAAATGGTCTAAAGAATGCGATGCTACGGAAAGGCAAACGCAGACGCCGAGCAAAGCGCGAGATCGCAGATGCGTGGCGCTCACACAAGAGTACTGCGAAACCACAGATTCCCCCGTGTTCGACGAAGAAACAAAGAAATGCCGTAAAAGACTGCCAGCGGATTGCGAAGATGGTTACTGGTTGAACAAACAAGGAAGCTGCCAGCAGTGGTCACCAGAGTGCACAGACACGCAGAAAGAAACGCAGGCACCGAGCAAGTCGCGAAACCGCGAGTGCGAGGCGCTAACGAAGGAGGACTGTGTGAAAAACCCATCGACTCCAGTATTTGCAGACGGCAAGTGTCGCGCAAGAAAACCTGATGACTGTCCCGATGAGCACTGGTTGAACACAGATATAGATAGATGCCAACCGTGGTCGAACTGTGACAATACACAAAAGGAATCACTAACGCCAAACAAGGAGCGAGACAGATCGTGTGTAAAGCTGACCCAGCAAGACTGCGAAGAAACGAGCAGCACGCCCAAACTGGACACATCTGGGTTATGCCGCGGTTATGAAGAGCGCGACTGCGACGCCGCCAGTGGTCAGTTGCTGTACTCAGCTTCCGAGGGCTGCGGCGTTCCCAGAAACGCAGCGGAGTGCAGAGCTCTAGACCCGCAGAGACCAGAGTGGGATGGATCGAAATGCATCGAGAAGAAGAAGAAGAAGAAGAAGAAGAAGACTTCGGCGTGCGAGCCGTACAAGAAAATAGACGACCGCGACGGAGGCAGATGCATCGGCGGCACCACCAACTTTGGAAACAAGAGCACCGCAAAAGAGTGCTCGGACGCGGCGACCGACTTCTTCAAGAACTCGGGAACAAAGCCCTACGAGTACATCATGCACAGCAAGGACAACAACCAGTGCAGAGGGTGCATTCCCGACGGCGTGGGGAATACGGAGCTTTGGTTCTCTTTCTGTGGGGGCAAGTGCCCCGGAAACAACGGGCAGTACACAAACAACGAGGTGGTGTCCAAAATCGAAGGTTTTCCGAACAACGTGGACACTCCAGAGAACCGGCAGAAAGTGGTGGCGCTGTGCAATCCGAAAAACGAGAAGCTCGCGTTTCCCGAGTTCACCGAAAAGGACATCGAAAAATTCAAGAAAAACATCAAGAGGGACAACGGCGTGGGCGCCAAGCTGTCCAAGATGTGCTGCGAGATCAACAAGCGGCCCGACATGCAGTACAAGTACGGAGAGGCGGAGGACCGGAGCAGCTGCAAGAGCATCACGAAGAACGTGCCGTGCCAGAGCACCAAGGGGTGCAAGTGGAAGGGCGGCATGCCTGTGGAGGGAGACTTGTACAAGCGCGACGAGCAGTGTAAAGGTGAAGCGCAACAGGAAAAGTCCAAAGGGTGCGAGCTGTACACGCGAGTGGCCGCAAAGACATTATGCAAGTTCTCGAACTTCATCGGATCCAACATGAGTGAAAGAGAGTGCGCGCAAAAGGCCCTTCAGGGGGATGATTCTGACTTTCCCCAAAGATACATGCGATTTGTCTACGACTGGAAGCAAAAGTCCTGTTTCGGATGCGCTAAGGACTCTGCGACGGAATCAAACAAGTTTTCAACGACGCAAAATCTGTTTCGAATCGGCGATTGCGTTGACGCGGACTGCAAGTTGAAAACAGTGAACGCGTCCTGCGACCCCACAACAGGAATACGGAAGCAGTATCACCGTGTCCTCCTTCCAAGTCTCAACAACGGAAAGGCTTGTCCGACATCGCTCGAAGAGTCGGTGCCATGCGACGTGGACTGCGCTGGCAACTGGTCGGCGTGGAGCGATTGTGCTGGAAAGAGACGGCAGACGCGGACGTATCAGGTCTCGGTAGCACCTAAGAACAACGGCAGGGCGTGCCCGGCCCCAGAGACAAAAGACTGCCCCAAGTTGCCCGATCCGGTAGACTGCGCGGTCACATGGAACACCGCATGGTCTAATTGCTATAAGGCGGATGAAACTCAGATGCAGTCTTACACTGTTGTGACAGAGCCCAAAAACGGAGGCCAACCTTGTCCCGATCTCAGAACGCGCGCGTGCCGAGTCGACTGCGCTGGAGTTTTCGAGGACAACTGGAGTAGCTGTAACGCAAGCACGGGGCAGCAGACTAAAAAGTTCATTGTTACGCGGGAATCGATCGGCTCTGGAAAGGCATGCCCTCAAGACGAGACAAAACCATGTGACGTAGACTGTCAAATCACCATGAACGATTGGTCGGCGTGCGACAAAGAGACCGGAAAGAAAACAAGAGATTATACCGTATCGGTTCAGCCGCAAAATAACGGCAAGTCTTGCGAAAAGGTCTACGAATCTCTGAAGCGATCCAACAAAGAAGCCTACGAGCTAACACGCGCATGCGACATTGACTGCGAGGGCACTTGGGCCGAAGACTGGGGAAAATGTTCTGTCGACCAAGCTAAGTACAAAAACAATATGAACTGGTTTGAGCGTTCACCTCTTGCTACTCACACGAAAACGTTTACGATCTCTAAACAACCACGAAACGATGGCATGACGTGCAAGCAGGTCGCCGCAAAAGCCATGGGGTTGGGCAGCGAAGACGGCCTCACAGAGAGTGGCAACGAAATACTTCTAACTGAGAAATGTGACTTGAACTGCATCCTGTCCGTGTCTGACAAGTACAAAGATTTCGGAGACGAGGGGCTCACAACAGACCCTACGTGTCGCAAATCCGATGGCACCAGACATAAGGCAGTAATAAGAACCCAAGTAAATTTTAATCGCGGAGAAGCCTGCGATTTCAGCCAGCTGGAAAACTTCAAGCGAAAATTTCCGTTGGACGTGAGAAAACAAATGAACCACGTCGGCGACATCGGCCGCGTAGAAGAACCGTGTGACGTTCCATGTGTTAGCGTTCCGCGAAACTGCAACGCCGACGGAGATCAGGAATACCACATCAAACAACAAGCCCTCAACGAGGGAACCTCTTGCCCGCAAACAACAAGTTGTTCCGGAAAACAAAATCTAAACGACATGGGAACTGAAAGGTACACTCCGCCGCTCAACGAGTGCGAGGGCAAATGCTCTCGAACATCTCCCTGTGCCGAGGGTCTCGTGTGCTACGACGGTGAGAAAGGCAACTCAGAGGTCCCCGGGTGCAATGGGACCCCGAACGGTCACGTAAACTATTGCGTCAAAGCAAGCCATCTCGACGGCCACCTGAGAGAACCCAACGGCACACAGGTGGCAACGGATGGCAAACTCAAAAAGTGCGAGGGAAGGTGTGTGTACGACAGTGATTGCGGAGCGAACCTTCTCTGCTACAACGGCGAGAAGAAAGACGTCAACGGAGTACCGGGATGCCCCAACGGCAGCGCGAACCACGTCAACTTTTGCGTCGATGCATCCGAGCTGACAGGCGTCGCTCGTATCGTGCGAACCACAGGAAACAAAAATCTGTCCAAGTGCCAAGGCCTTTGCGACGTAGACGAAGACTGTGCAGGACCCAATCTCGTGTGCTACAACGGTGAAAAAGGTAACTCAAAGATACCCGGATGCAATATTTCCGATTCGGATTCCGTCAACTTTTGCGTCGATCGATCGGATCTCGAGGGAGTTGTCCGGAACCTGAAAAAATCTACAGCACAGATCAAAACGGCGACGCTGTTGTCCAGAGAAGATAATATGAGCTTTCGTAAGTGTGAAGGATCGTGCAGCGCGCACACTGATTGCACCGGTGGTACGGACTTAAAGTGTATGCAACGACCAGAACATGTTGAGATTTCGGAGCCCAAGACGACATCAAACAAACCTTGGAATAAGCGTCCTTTGTTTATTCAAAACATGAAAGATCCATCCAAACGAGTACGCTCGCTCTTTTTCGACCTGAAATGCGGTAGCGCAAACGCAGAGCTCAACGAAACTTCGCGAGGGTACCTAGATGTTGGCGATAGGAGCACATGGGCAGAATTTTCACCAGTCTCAGGACAGTGCCGCAGGTACGCCGTGTCCGACCCATTCTTCCGTGAAAACTATAACGTTCCGACGAACAAAATTTACAACCTCACTACGGGGAACAAAACTTTGGCGTACGCCGTCTGCCAACCGGATTGTATGGCAAATAAGTGTACCGCCGAAGAGCTGAAGCAGCAGTGCACGTGGTCGTTTCTCAAAAAGAACCGCGAACCCGACGGCTCCTCAATACCGGGGTGCGACAAGGGAGGAACTCCCATCCGTTTCAGCAACTACTGCGTCAAAGCGTCAGAGCTAAAAGGAAAGTATCACGTCGGGCGCGCACCCGATCAGGAAGTAACGACGCCAAAGTTGACTGAATGCGAGGGGCACTGCACCAGCAATTCTGACTGCAAGGGTGATTTAGTATGTGCGTCCGATTTCGAAGGTGTCAACGATTGCAGCGGTACAAGAATGAAAGGGTACATCGGCGACGCCATAGGAGAGTACAAGTACTGTCTGCATAAAGACACGAATTGCAAAGTGGACAAGACGGAGACAGCATGCGATAAGAAGACAGGGAAAAAGGTGGTCACATGGAACAATATAGACGTGCAACCCAAAAATAAGGGTACAAAGTGCCCTCCAAAGTATCAGATTAAGAATTGCAAAGTGGATTGTGAATCGGATTGGAGCGAATGGTCATCATGCGACAAAGCTACCGGGGAAAAAACGCGTAAAGCCACTATCAGATATTATCCAAAAAACGGCGGCGAAGCGTGTCCCTTCCCAACAGAAGAGAAAGAATCATGCAAAGTGGATTGCGATTACACGTGGAGCGAATGGTCGTGTGACAAAAATACCGGGAAACAAACGCGTACTCCCATTATCATGCACGAACCAAAAAACGGCGGGGCAACATGCCCGTCCAAAGAGACAGGTGAGGACTGCAAAGTGGATTGCGAGGAAACTATGCAGAAGACATGCAATAGAGAAACAGGTGCATTCGACAACATGTCTCGCAAACAAGAATGGAACCACGGCCGAATGGTCTGGAACTACACGGTCAAATATCAAAGCAAAAACGGTGGTCGGGAATGTGCCGGCGCACGCGCCAAACGCAAAAGATGGCCAACCACTTATACCGACAAGAACACAATGAAGTACAAGACATTCTATGCTGGAACATCTGCGTCATGTGACGTGGACTGTGAAGTGTCAAACATTTCAAATTGGGGTGTGTGCGACAAGACAACAGGCCTGCGCACGCGAACGTACGACGTCGAGTATGAGCCAACAAACAATGGAACACCATGTCCTCCCAAAACCAAACCATGCCCGATCGACTGCAAGTACACATCCGAAGTGGATTCGAACATGAAGACAGGTATAAAAACTACAACGCACACGATTCAATACGAAGCAAAGAACGGTGGTCAGGCTTGCCCAGCACCGTCCGAGGACGGAAGTCCTACTAAAGTAACTCGAGCATTTTGCACAGGTCGTAAAGCCAAATCCAAAGGCGAGTGCGAAACACGCAACACGTGGACGAAAGGATCCTGCTCAGACCCTTCCAAAACCACGAAAGCAGAGTGCGAGCTAGAGCGACGGTGGATAAAAGGATTAGAGACGGAGGGAGGGACGGGGGGATTTTGCACGGACCACTCTATCAAAAGTGAAAGTAAGTGCACCACGCGCAACACGTGGACGGGCGGATCTTGCTCGGACAAATCAAAAACCACCGAGGCAGAGTGCAATGCAGTCCATAGATGGGTAAGTCCTATCACCCTTAAGACCGCCGAAAAAGTAAAACAAATTGAACGGATTCCAGTGAACTGCAAAGGAACGTGGAGCCAATGGCAGGAAAACAAAAAAACAGGCATAAAAACGCGAAGATACACGATCTCTCAGTACCCTCTCAACGGCGGCCGGGCTTGCCCGTCCTCGCTCGTGCAACAAGAGAATTTCAAAGTGGATTGTGAATACGAGTTCGCTTGCTCGGACAGTTCCAAAACGACCGAAGCGGCGTGCAAACAAGCCAAAAAAATATGGGGGTGGAATGAAGATTGCACGTGTGATAAAAACGGCAATTGCATGCGAATGGGGTTTATTCATATTCTTCAAATTCCAAAGAATGGAGGCAAGTTGTGCCCTATTCCCAAGGCTGCCAAAGACAAGCAGCAATCTGGCAGAAGTATAGAGGACATCATCATGGAACCCCCGCCGTTGAAGCTATTGGGCGAGGGGGTGGAGGGCAGGAACAGCGTCCCGGCTGTCCCGGTTATGAAATCTTGTGTCCGAAAAGAAGGACTGATACAACAGGGGGTACACCCCGACGATTTCTGCAAGGCAATGATGAAGCAACGAAAAGAATTAGGAGATCTGAAAGACTGCAGACAGTGTCAAAGTAATATCGACAATGGAGGAAAACTCAACATATGCGCGCTCTGGGGAGGAGCTATCGCATGCGTTGGAAAAAGAGGAACATGTTCGGACACGACATCGACGACGAAAGAGAAGTGCATCGCACGTTTGGATCCAGAACATATACGTTTTGTCGGAATGGGTGGTGTAACGAACATTACAACTGAAACTAAATGCAAGGAGGAAGTATTCAAAAAATACGGCAAGTGGGGCAAAGCAGGTAACTTCGCGGTGAAGGGATGCTTCCAAAAAATGAGGTATAATAACGAACAAAACGCATACACCATAGGTGATGATCACTACTTTGGGTACAACGTGGACGGAAATGGTAAACGAGACAACACTAATAAATCAGGCATGTTCGGAGCTATCAAACACAAATGGACCAGCAACACCGAAATCGATGAAACCAAATGTTTCTGCACAAAAGACCCCATCAAGTGCAACGATGAGAACGCATCGTACTCTGGTCCATGGGTTGGTAAAGATACTGTCAAAACACTCGCCAATAAGTATCCGCAGGAAATCAGGGACACGGGGGATGACACGGACGATGTTCCAAAAGGTTACTGCAACGACAGGGATAATTCTGCAACGCGAGGAACACTCAGCAGATACAGTAAGATGCAAAAATACAGATTCTTAAAAACGGGGGATGAGACACACTATATGACACGCGATAGTTTAGTGTGTGATGAGAATCACGTCAAAACTTGTCACATCGAAAAGGGATGCTTTTGTTCCAAAACAAAGGAGAACTGCAACGACAACGACTGGAAAAACGACGATGATGATCATTATTATCCTTACCAGAAGTGGTCGAACGGCCGACCTGAAAAGTCTCGTTCATTGCTCATCAAAATTACGAATGGACGTAATGAACGCGTTACGATTCAGTGCGAGAATACGTTGGATAACACTTCAGTGGACATTACATTACAACCTTATACCGACAAAAACAGACTCGCCTTCCAGCGACCGTGGTATCAACACAGCTACCCAGCCACGTGCTCAGACCCTGACATAACGACAGAAGCAGAGTGCTCGCAACCCAATGTATGGGCTCCACTCCCCACCAGCCCCAACATTAATTGCGATGAAGAATATAAAATAAAGCGGGGTATTTGGCGTCCGACCGAGATTGCTGTATGTCAGCCCGTTTGCGAAACCCCAGAAAGATGCACAGAAGAAGAGATTCGAGACCAATGTGAAGGAATCGCTGTTTCGTTGAACACGCAGACTTTCTAAGAAAAAAAAATTGTTTTCCGTACAAAAGCAGACGTTCACAAATGTGCTCGATCATCTTTGACTCGTTCTGGCGATGCCTTGGTCTTGGAAGCAAGGAAAAGTGCGGTCCCTTTTTCATAGGAACAAAGGCGCTTCTGGTGTACGACATTGTGTCTGACTTTTTGTACTGGAACTCAGTGCGCGACGACGAGGACGTGCCAGAGTGGGCGCGAGTTCTCGTTCTTGTATTCGCGTGCCTCGGAGTTCTCGTGGATGCCATCGGAAGCTGCCGCGTGTGCTGCACTTCGGTACCAGACGCTTGGGGCAAAGACGAAGCCGAGGCGTCGAACAGATACACGATCGGGCAGAAAAAACTCGCGCTCGCGATCGTTGCGGCGGAAGACATACCTCAACTCTGCATGTCAACGTGGATCACAGTGGTATGCAAGCAGAGCAACATGACGACACAATACATGCTTACTGTTACCGGTACAGTGTTGAATATTTTGAGAGTGATTCTGCTCAGCAGCGGGTACTTATTTTGCGAGCGGAGAGCCTCTCGAATCATGATGAAACGCAATCGAGATTGTGTTCGCATTCGATGCTGCGGACTATGCACCGTTCAAACGTACAATTGGGAGCCCACCGGTTACTTTGGAGAGTTGAGCCGTCCCGACGGGGGCATGGAAGATGTGGAACTCTGCTGCTGCTGTTGATCGCCAGTGCTCTGATTCCTCACATCCAGAACTTTGCTCAAATGAGCGTCTTTGTCAAAGCAACAGAGAATGACAGTTGGTCTGCATTGAAAGTTTGCGACAAGACAACCCCCAGCATTTGTATGAAAATACTAAGATAACTGTCACTTCTTTTTTTTTAATTGTAAAAAAAAATTCCCAAATTATACGCCCGTGTGCAAATTATATACACACTAATGAAAAAAAAATGAAGTGGGCGCGCGAGCATCCGGTCACCGCCGTTCTCGTTGGGATTTTTCTGTCGTTGCTTGTCGTGGCGTTGGTCGTTGTCATTTTGCAAAGTACAAAGCCGTCGGCAGCGCCGTCGCCAGAGCCGTCGCCACCGTCGTCCCCGTTTTCAAAGCACCTGTCCATGTACGTGGAAGATTGCCAACAGGCCGAATCGCTCCGCTACGATTTGGACCAGTTGGCCCGTCTGGAACTCATCTCCTTTGACTTTTCGAAGCGATGTTACGATCACAACAAAGCCACGCTGCAAGCCCTCGTGGATCGGAAGTATACGGGCAAACTGTTTGTGCATTTCGACCAGACTGCGCAGTCAAAGACGTGCGGAGCCAGCATGGCGGCGCGCCAACGAAGCAACGCCGGCACGAGAACGGAGATTTCTGAACGCTGCGTGTCCACGTTGAAAAGCATCGTGGGGGACGACGCCGCGGCGCGCATCGACGGGGTGTTGTGGGAAAAAGAAAACAACGTGTTTACGAACAACTGCGGCGACGGCCCGCACACCCCCACGTGCAGGGGGGCCTTTGCGCAGGCGTTCGGGAGAAACGTTCAGTTTGCGGGGTGGACGTGGGGAAAGTATTTCGACTTTTTGTACAGCTGGCCACAGAGTTATTTCAACGAGTGGGATTACGTGTTTTATCAGTACTACAATCTTTGGTCTGCGGACAAGGAGCACGTTTGCAGCAAAAAGAAGTCGGACAACGCCACGTGCCACGTCGATTACAACCCTCCGGGCGCCAAATGCTTTCAAAACGCGCAAACGTACGCGGACGAAACACGGCGTTTGCGGGCGAATTGTGGGCGCGGAGCAGACACGGTGTACTGCGCCGCGGACATCACTCCGGCACAACGCGGCCAGTGGATGGCCAAGCTGTTGGTGGATCACGTCAGCTATCGCAATTTGACTCCCGAAGCCGCGTCCAAGACGGTGCTCTTCTTCACGTTTACCAACAAATCCGACCCGACGTGGTTGGGAACCATCACCACCGCACACGATTTCGACGCCTTCGTCGAAGCCTTTCGAGAGACGTTTCGAGAACGTGGAGTGCATAATATCGATCTCGTCAAATTCGGAGCGTGGGGATGCCCCAAGTGGATCGCCCACTCGACGTCTACGTTCTGCGATTAAAAAAAAGTTGCGCGTGTATTAAAAAAAAAACCAAATAAACTACACACCCACCATGAAACAATGCGACTGTACCCAATGCAAGTGCTCCGAGTGTAAGTGTTCCGAGTGCGACTGCGGCGACGAGTGCGAATGTGGCAAGACATGCGACTGCTTGAACTGTGACTGTGGCGACAACTGCGACTGCGGCGACGGTTGCGACTGCGGCGACAAGAGTGACGACTGAGATCATCTGTGAAATGCAACCATTCGTGACACGACCGACGCCCCGCACTCCGGGCATTCACCACCACCCTGACGCGGCGGGCGCCAGCGATGCGCGCACTCCGCGCACTCTTTCCACACAGACTTCTCACGAGCAGCTGCGCGGGCCCGATTGCGATACTCTTCTACGCGAGTCAGACGGCGGACCGTCCTGACGTTTGCCAGTGTAGTTCGCATGGACGCAATGCGCGTGTCTTCCGCTCGAATTTTTTTTTCCACGTCGGCTTCGGACATCGATCCAAGCAGCGTCCGCAGCTGAGCCAAACGCCCGTGCTCTTTGCACGTCATCACGTGTTTTCTTCGTCGGGGCGCGTCGCAAAACACACAACATCCGAGTCCTCCCGCGGGAGGGTCGCGTGCGCGAACGATTTCCCGCAGCGTAAATTGTTCCACAAACAGTTTGCTCTTCTCGCGCAGTTTGGCGACACGCCGCACGGACGCTGCCATGTTCTTTCGGAGAGCATCTTGTTGCGCCTCGCCCATATACTTTCGTTTGCGTTTGCAATGGTTCGCGCAGTGCAAACTGTGCGGCGCAACGGGGTTGCGACACGTTTTGACCGCGCAGGTGTGCACTTTGGACAGTGGGGATGCTGCGGCGACGGCGGGGGCTCCTGCTGCTGCTTTTTTATTCCTTCGAAAAATAGGAGCCAACAAAGATGGCGGGAGCGGGGGCGGAGGTTTCTTGTACAACAAATTCTTCTTTACGCGCCCGCCGCCGATGCGCAGAAATACTTTGGGCTTCTTCGCCCCCCTCTGCGGCGGTGGGCGCGCGCGCGCTGCCGCGACCTCGTGCGCCCGCCGTTTTTCTCGGGCAAATCTTTCCTCGACCCGTCGGGCCTCTTGTGCAACAGCCTCCCGCGTGGCTTCGTCCTCTTCGCGAACGTATTTGGCGTAGAGGCGTGCGTGAGATTCTTCGTTCTCCCATGTGTCCTGCGCCTCTTCGGAACACACGACAAACCCATCGTCGTCGTCGTCGTACTCGTCGTCATCGTCGTACTCGTCGTTGTCGTCGTCCTTGCGGTGAACCGCGTACTCTTCGAAGAAACCGGACATTGTAGTGTTTTGGACCTGTATGGGTTTTCTGGAATGTGTGTTGCTGTTTCAAAAAATGAGCGCGCGATTTATTTCCCATTTAAATTTACGACCACGACAAACATGGTCAGCTTATGCAGATCGGACCGCTTCCTCCTGCGACAAAACGCGTATCTTCCATGCCGAACGTGCAACGCCGAAGGAGGTTTGTCGCGCGTCAGTCTGCTCGTTTGCGAAGAGTGCAACCGCGAGTACTGCAAGCGGTGTTCCGTACGACCAGTCTGCCCGCGATGCGGTTGCGACTGTCCGCACTGCAACGAAATAGGCGTTGTGGACGGCCGTCTTTGGTGCGAAAGGTGCGCGTGGGAGTGCTTTGAGAGAGACGTATCCGACCCGCGAGACTATTTTTTAGAAGTGTGGCGCCGCGTCCAAGATCTTCCCGGCGGTGTGAGACTGTACTTGCTGCTGTTCTGCCCAACCATTCGTGCGACGTGCTCCTCCATTCGGAAAGACATTGACTCGGCGCTCCGAAACGGGTTGTGCGTCTCCCCGCGCATCGAGACGTACGAGCACCCCTCCTCGGGAGAGACGGTTGTGTGCAGAAAAATAAAAGGCTACACGCACGTGGTCGTGCGTGAATCTCTGGGCTTGCCGATCGTTTTTGGACGCGCACGTGGCTTTTGGGGGGGCGCCGAGCGGCCGCTTGGTTCGCTCGTCACTCTCCGCGACGTGTTTCCGCTTTGCTTGTTCGCGCCAGTCATGACAGACGTGACGCTGTTTTCCGACGAAGAGAAACTGGTGGTCGCCGTGTCGTTCGTCATGGTCGCCTTTTTCGCGGAAAATCGCATGCACGCGCACGCGTACGAGGACGGAAGACAGCACGTCTCCGTACATCGAACTGGGCGAGGTTCCGCGACAGTGATACAACGCGACTCTGCGTTTGTTTACACGCTGCGTTTCGACGGACAGAAGATCGTGGAAAGGGTGTACAACTGCGACGACGTGCTGCACGAATCCGAAGACGAGATTACGTTGGACTTTGGTGTGGAAGACGACGACGACGGTAAAGAGTTCTCCGCACCCATGCAAACGATTCGGCCGAATACTTTGAAGTTGGGCGCGCATTTTCAGAACGATTTGACTGTGGCGTATTACGAAGAGAAGGGGAAAGGTCACATTTATGTCGCCAATGAGTAAACGCGCCCCCACCAAAATATCGTGGAAAAAAAAAACATATCGCCCATGGCAAAATGGTTGTGGTGGTCATCGGTGCGGGAATCGCCGGTCTGTTCGTGGCCGGCGAACTTGCCAAATCGCAACGCGTGCTGTTGTTGGAATCGCGTTCCAACGTCGGCGGAAGATGCCGCACGCGGTACACGAGAGACGGTACGCGCGTGCTTTACGAAACGGGGCCGTGGCGCCTCCACGAGAACCATGTGAAATTGAAACGACTACTGCACGACGTAGGGTTGGAAACGATTCCGTCAACGCCCGCCAAAGAGGAAGACGAACCTGAATTACCGGCAACCACCGGGGATCTCAGTTCGTGGGACGCGACCGCTATGGAAAAGGGAGCGGACGCCGCACGGTCGGCGGATATTCTGAGCGGATACGAAGGGCTTCTCGACGCCACGAACGTTGTCAACGTGTACCACGCCCAGCGTCACATGGCGGGACAATATTTTGCGATTCGCACCGGATTTTCATCTTTGGTGGACGCGCTGAAACGCCGCGCCTTGGAACGGGGGTGTGAAATCCGAAACAAATGTCGCGTGATTGACGTTCGCAAATCCAAAACGACATATCGCGTCGCATGCTCGGACGGGCGCACCGTGTCTGCAACAACCGTCGTGTGCTGCTTGCCACCACACTTTGCCAAGCAGTGGACCGTCAGCCAGAGATGGATGCTCGCCCAACTCAACAGCGTCGGAAGCATGCAGCTGGCGCACGTGTACGCCAAGTCAAACGCCCCCCCAACGTCAAAATCTATAACAAGAGGCCTTTTGGCGCAGACGATTCCGGGAGACTTTCAGAACGGATGGTTTCAAGCGTCGTACAGCGCCGGCCGCACGGCGTTGTTTTGGCATCGGATGGCGATGCGGGGAGAGTTGAAACGCATGGTGGAAAAGGAACTCGGCTTCAACGTCGCGGACGTAAAATCTCATTTCTGGCCGCACGCGGTGCATTTTTGGAAACCCGCCTACGGCCTCGAAACATCGGTCGATACGCTGGTGCGACGCTGCATAGAGCCACACCCCGTACAACTGCCCGGAATGTACTGGTGCGGCGAGGCATTTTCAAACACGCAGGGATGGGTCGAAGGCGCGTTACAAACCGCCGAAATGACGCTGCGACGGATAGGGGACAAGTCGGCACGCATCCCACGCCTTCCCGCCGGGTGGAAGAAAACATGCGTGGTGGTTGATGGGCGCGTGATTGACGTGCGCAAATTTCGGAAGGTGCACCCCGGCTCAGAGCAGGCCATCGTACCTTTTCTGGGGAAAGACGCGAGCACCGTGTTCAGAAACATTGGACACTCTGCGGACGCGTGGGCGCATTTGTTCTCGTTACAAATCGGGTGGAAAACAACGTAAGACAAATACCTTTTTTTTTTTAAATTATTTACAGCGATCCCGCGGGATGATCCCCCATAACTCTACCGCGCACACGTGCGCACACGTTCGAAGATTCTCAACGATTTCCCGTTCACTTGCGCCCACCACCCTTTGATGTAATGGGGCGACGCTTCTTGTTCTTTGACGGAGGTGTCTGGCGGCGACGGCTACTCTTGTCGCGGCGAACCCCCTCACCACCACGGGCCTTCTTCTTCTGCCGCTGTTCGCGCTTCCCGCTCTTGCGACCGCGCTTCTTCGCCGCCTTTGCGGACATGGGCTTCTGCTCAAAGCTCGCGTCGGCGGCGGCGGCGTCGTGCACATTCGAGATGGTCGCAAGCGTCATGGGGTGGTGGTGGTGTGGTTATATAACTACGGTACAACGCCAGTCGGTGATCTCGAATTCGGTTTGAAATGATATAAAAAAATGAGCGCGCGACTTTTGCTTATGGGCTCGTCCAGTGGCGGGGCAACCCCACCATCCACTCGAGGTACTCGGGATTGGGCACCTTGCACTCGAAGGGTGCGACCGTGTTCGCCTCGAACCGCATTTGCGTCTGAATGTCCTGCTTGCTGCGCATCGTCAGCGTGCGGCAGGCTGTGAGCGTCCCCGCCCTCGGCGTGCTCCACATGGCACGCCGAATTTCTTTGGTGATTGAGGGCGTCGTCTGTTGGATCGAGTGCGGGCTCTTGTCGGGGCGCGGCACAAGCCTCAGGTTGCGGGGCGGCGGCACGGGAAGCGTTGGTCGCGCGCACCTCACCACGTGCATCTGACCGCCCTCGCCGAACATTTGTCCCCACGCCGGCATCTTGGATTCTTGCACCGCGTCGAACAGTTCGGGCCGCAACTCGTGGCCTGCCAGTCCGTCTCGCAGAATGCAAAACGCCATGGCCGCTTGGCGCGGCACACAAATGTTGCCGCACTGACGAATCCGCGCCACGCACGGTGGGCGCATGTCGCGCGTCATGCGGGGCACGTCGGCCTCCCACCCGTTGTCGCGCATTGTCCACCCGGGAACATTCCAATCGGACTCCATGACGTCGGCCGGGTTTACGGGAGAGCCGCCCACGGCGGAAACACCGTCGCCATCGCCGTCACCGCCGCGCCGCGTTGCGAGCAAAAACCATCGTTTCCGCTGGTGCGGCGCGCCGCACTCGGCGGCCGAGACGACGCACCATCGCGCGTCGTACCCGGCGGCGTGCAGGGACTGCAGCACGGGCAACCACGCCCCCTTCAGATTGCAAATGTTCG
>MDTD01107259.1_pt1 | contig 15700 bp, 20 predicted proteins | sample 811221 | NCBI WGS metagenome assembly MDTD01 (sample SAMN05326646, study PRJNA326480) | marine metagenome | isolation source: seawater | place: Pacific Ocean: South West | collected 2011
ACAAAGCTACTTTGTCACTTAAATTTTTTGGCTTATAATGTTTATTTAAATCATCCATTAAATATATAAATAGCTTCAATAATAAAAAATGCTATGCGCCAAAATTGTCTTTAAAAGGTGTTATTTAAGAGTAAATAGAGTAAATATAGCGTCTCTTTAACAATATAGATTGTCAATATAGACATAAAAAAAACTATAAATAGATTTATATTTCTCCAAATTTTATTACTTTTTGCGTGTTTAGATAGATATGAAGATAAATAACCCAATCCAAAAAAGAATAAAAAAGATGAAAATGATGCTCCAGCTCCAAAATAAACTTTGTCAAAGAATATAAATTTTTTTGAAAAATTTCCCAAAAAAAATACTGTATCAGAGTAAACATGTACATTTAGATATGTAAAACTTAGAGTTTTGAAAATTATTTCTAGCCTAGAAATCTTTTGTGTATCAACATCAAATTTAATATTTATTTTAAGTGATTTTATTTTAGAGTGAATAAAAAAAATTAGAAATACTATCATTAAAATATTTAAAACCAATTCTACGTAAAAATTAAAATATTGATTAAAAAAATGAAATAAAAAAATACCAAAAAAAATTAAAAAAAGATCTGAGACAGAGCAAATTATACAAACTAAAAATATATTTTGTTTTTTAAGTCCCTGCTCTATTACAAATATATTCTGTGGACCTATTGCAAATATTAAACTTAGACCTGTAAAAAAACCTAAAATTAGATATTCCATCTAATGTCTCTCAGTATAAGAATAATATTTTTACTCGGGATTAGCTGTAAGAGTTTTGATCTCTAATACATTTTCATTTGGATCTTTAATGAAAAATGTTTCTTGCTCATATTTGGTACCTTTAAATCTTAAATAAGGTTCATCATAATATTTAGCGCCTTTTTCTTTCAATCTATTTTTAAGAGTATCAAAATCTTTTCTAGACAAATGTACACCAAAATGTGGCACTGAAACGTTACCCATATCCACATCGTGTCTCTCGTTATCAAGCTTGTGTTCACTTGCATGCAGAGTCAACTCATTGCCCCAAAAATCTATATCAGCCCATTCATCTTCTGAATTACCCAAGCTACATCCAAGGGTATCACTATAAAACTTTTTTGCAGCCTCTAAATCTCCGCATGGTATAGCTAAATGAAAACAATTAGTGTTTTTATACATATTATATCCTTTGAAAAAATATATAAAGTAACTATATATCCCTGTATTCTTGATATCAAGTATACTTATATGATGAATGATTATTTAAATTCAATTATAGATCGTGATCCTGCGGCAAAATCTAAATTAAGTTTAATACTAACTTACCCTGGTGTTAAAGCTATTTTTTTTCACAAAATTGCAAATTTTTTTGCAATAGCTAAATTTGATCTGATAGCAAAAATTATTTCTCAATTCTCAAGGTTCTTAACTGGTATTGAAATACACCCAAAAGCTAAAATTGGAAAAAATTTATTTATTGATCACGGGATGGGCGTGGTAATTGGAGAAACATCAGACATTGGTAATAATGTTACAATATATCATAATGTTACTCTTGGAGGTACATCTCCAAGTATTAATGCTAAAGAACAAAGAAATTTAAAAAGACATCCAACATTACATGATAATGTTGTTGTTGGTTCAGGTGCACAAATTTTAGGTCCTATTATAATTGGAAAAAATTCATTGATAGGAGCTAACGCAGTAATTACTAAAGATGTGCCCGAAAAATCTATAATGATCGGAAATCCTGCGAAAAGAGTTGGTGATGCAACTAAAGGATTTAGAGCTTATGCTGTTACAGATAAGGAAGATTAATGACTCACATAAGAAATAATTTTATCGACTCGATTGGTGATACGCCGCTCATAAAATTAAAAGCAGCATCTGAAATAACAGGTTGTAATATCTATGGCAAAGCAGAATTTATGAATCCGGGTGGTTCTGTAAAAGATAGAGCGGCTCTTGCTCTAATTAAAGACGCTCAAGAAAAAAAATTGATTACAAAAGGTGGTATTATTGTTGAAGGCACAGCAGGTAATACAGGTATTGGATTAGGGCTCTTGGGAAATTCTTTAGGTTATAAAACAATTATAGTTATGAATGATAACCAAACACAGGAAAAAAAAGATACTATTAGAAATCTAGGAGCTGAATTAAGATTGGTTCCAGCTAAACCTTATAAAAATGAAAATAATTTTGTAAAAATTGCTAGTCGTTTAGCTAATGAATTAAGATCAACGAACAACAATGGTGTAGTTTGGGCTAATCAATTTGACAATACGGCTAATGCTAAAGGTCATTATGAGGGAACGGGAAAAGAAATCTGGGAACAAACTGATGGTAAAATTGATGGGTTCGTTTGTTCTTCAGGAACTGGTGGAACAATTTCGGGTGTAAGTAATGCGCTCAAAGAGAGAAATAAGAATATAAGGATTTACCTCTCAGATCCAAAAGGGTCAGCGCTCTATAATTATATCAAGAATGGAGAATTGAAGTCTGAAGGTGGTTCGATTACAGAAGGCATAGGTTCAAGCAGAATAACAAAAAATTTTGAAAATGCGAAAATTGATGATGCATATTCAATTGATGATCATGAGGCATTACCTATTCTATATGATCTGATACAAAATGAAGGTTTAAGTTTAGGAACAAGCTGTGGAATAAATATTGCAGGAGCTATAAGGTTAGGTAAAGAGCTAGGCCCAGGTAAGACAATCGTGACAATTCTTTGTGATAAGTCAGATAAATACAACTCAAAGATGTTTAATAAATCTTTTTTATTAGAAAAAAAACTACCCGTTCCTAGTTGGCTATAATATCGCATATCTCTATTTCGTTAAAAGGGTTAAATATCACATGATGAAAAAAATTATACCAATACTTATTTTTTTATCAGTGAGTAATTTTGCATTTGCAAATATGAGTGATAGCGATAAATCAAGAGCTTGGGAATGTAGTGGTATTTATATGGCTAACTATTTCTTACCATCTGGAGAAAGCTTTGAATACAGTATGAAAGAAAAATCTATGGCGTCAGTTAAAGTCATGAAAAGTTATGCTTTAGAAGTCGGAATTTCTGAGAAAGAGTGGGATGAAGGAGTTAATAAAGCTGTAGATAAATATTTTGGATCCAAGTATGATAAATCAAAAACTGAAAAGTGTCATTCATTTATTGAAAAATCAATACCCAATGGAGTTGAGAGGGTAAAAAAAGTAATTCAAACTTTATATTAATTAAAGAAATAATAACAAAAAGGAGAAAATAATGAAAAAAATAATAATAACATTATGTTTAGTTTTGTTTGCAGGTACCGCGTACGCTGGTTCTTGTCCAATGATGGCTAAAAATATTGATAATAAAATTAAAAAAGCCCAGGAGCTTAGAGATCAAGGTATGAATGCTCACGAAGCTGGTGATCATAAGAAATCTGAGGAGCTTTTAATTAAAGCTTTAGACCTTTTTAAAAGTTAAAAACTTATGAGTAATTTTTTTGGAGGAAGTATGTCAACTATAGTGAGACTCATTCATGATGATTTTCATTTCTTGATACAAGCCTTTGAAAAAAGCTATTAAAATGAAACTTTATTTTTTAAGCATATTTTTATTTTTAATCTCTTTTAAAACTTATTCTGCGTCTATAAGCATGATTGGTGAAAAAGGTGATCCAAATAAAATTGACCGTATCATTACCATCAAAATGTACGATAATTATTACGAGCCTGAATCAATAAAAGTTAAAAAGGGAGAAACTATTAAATTTATAGTTCAAAACTTAGGTGAAATGGTTCATGAGTATAACATCGCTACAAAAGAGATGCATATAGCGCATCAACCAGAAATGCAAAAATTAGTAGAACATGGAATACTTTTAGTCGATAAATTAGATATGGTAAAAATGAAAAAGATGTCTAAAAAAGATCATTCTTTAAGTCATTCTCACTCAAACAGTGTAATTGTTGAACCGAAAAAAACTAGTGAGATGATTTGGAAATTTTCTAAAAATATAAACTTAGAAATGGCATGTAATATTCCTGGTCACTATCAAACAGGTATGGTCGGAAAAATTATAATAGAATAAATGAGGAATATTGATTTCTAAAAAATATTCAAGTTTATTATTTATACTAATAATGGGTTTCGGCATGAGTCTGCTAATGACACTTATCATAACTTATATCAATACGGGAATGGATAATGAATATCCCAAAAGATTTTTTAAAGCATGGAGTATTAGTCTTCCCATTGCAATTATAACTTCACTTCTTGTTGGTCCACCAATACAAAAAATTGTATCTAAAATTACAAAATAATTTATTATTTTGAAACAGGTTTTAAAATCTTTAGCATTTTTTTATGAATTTTTTTATTTGATGAACAAATAATATTTCCAGCCTTTATTGGATTACCATTATTCCAGGTGCTAACAATCCCACCTGCAGCTTTTATAATTGGTATTAATGGATGAATATCCCAAATTTTGTTACCACATTGAATTACTACATCAATTTTACCCTCAGCTAAATGAGAGTAACTTAAAGCATCAATGCAAGGAAATTGCATTAATTTCAAAATTTTAGGAATTTTTTTTTGTTGATCTAAAGTTAATTCACCATGAAAGGCTGCTGATAGTCTTAAATTTGAAATAGAAACATTTTTATTAACTTTTATCTTTTTTCTTTTCTTATTCTCTACAACATATGCAACCTTATCAGACACATTAAAATAATATTTTTTTAGAATAGGAAAATTCGCAAGACCCAAAAATGGACGATCTTTATAATTTATAGAAATTAGATTACTCCAAGTAGGATTACCAATAACAAATGATCTAGTCCCATCTATTGGATCTATAATCCATGTGAAATCACTTTTTGATTTTTTTTCGCTAAATTCTTCGCCTTTAACTTGATGATTTGGAAACTTCTTTAATATTTCTTTTCTAATAAATTTTTCAAAGGATTTATCCGCACTTGTTACGGGGTCATAGCCTCTTCCTTTCATTTTGTTTGAGATTTTGAAAGGTTTATTCAGTTTCGAAAAATAATATTTGTTAAGTTTTTTTGCTAAATTATCCAGAAAATTTGAATATATTTTATAATCTTTTGATGTAAGAATTGGCACATGGGACTAATACTATTTTATTTCTATTGAATAAAGTAAAATTTTTAAATAATCATTTAAGTTAAGATGAAATTAGAACTTAAAAACAATAAAGTATTCTTTGAAAATAAGGGCTTCAAAAATGAAATACATCCTTTCTGGTTAAGAGAAAGGGTCAACGGTGAAACATATATAGACCAAACTACTCAACAAAGATTATTTGATCCTACTGAACTTAAAGATAACATTGAGATTGATAATTTAAATTTATCAAATGATTACCTGGAGGTAACCTTTAAGGATGGAACTTATACTAGGTTAAATATTAAAGATATATTAGATGAATTATCTAATGAAAATTCAATTGCTAAAATAAATAAAAAAAAATGGGACTCCTCTCTTAAAAATTTTAATAATTTTGAATTCAATGAAAATTTCTTTGAAAACAAAGAAATGTATGATGCATTATTATGTTTTTATAAATTTGGTTTTGTGATCTTTAAAAATGTCCCAACCAAAAATAATTATATTGTAAATTTTGCTAATTCAATTGGTAGTATAAGAAGAACAAATTTTGGTGAATTTTTTGACGTCAAATCAAAACCAAATCCAAATGACTTAGCATATACGTCTTTACCTCTATCACCACATACTGATAATCCTTATAGAAATCCCGTTCCTTGTATACAAATGTTACATTGTATTGAAAATGAAGTTAATGGTGGTTTATCAACTTTAGTCGATGGATATACAGTTACAGAAAAGCTCAAGGAAGAATTTCCAAATTATTTCAAAATTTTAAGTGAAGTTAAAGTTAGATTTCAATTTATTGATGAAAATGTTGTTTTAGAGGATTGGGCTGAGATGATTCAATTAGATGAAAATAAAAAATTTAAACAAGTAAGATTTAGTCCTCGATTAGATTTTGTACCATTAATGGATAAAGAAAAACTTGAACTATATTATGCTGCAAGAAAAAAAATATCTGAACTTTATAATTCTGATAATTATAAAATTGAGTTCAAACTGTTACCTGGTGATCTATTAATGATGGATAATCATAGACTACTTCATGGAAGAACAACATATAATGCAAATGAGGGTAAAAGATTTCTACAAGGTTGTTATATTGATTATGATAGCACCGAAGGTAAATTTAGACATTTAAAACGAAAATTTAATCTTTAGAAATATTCTCAATTTGTCTCTCTGCCTCTTTAATCGATTTTTCGTAATCCAATGCCATTTGGTCCGCACAGATAATATCAATTTTTTTAATTCCAAAAAAGTTTAAAATAAATTTTAGCCATGGCGTTAAAAAATCTTCACTACTATTTAATTTTGTACCCCCAGATGTGATCACTAAATAAGCTTTTTTATTTTTTAACAATCCTTCTCTTCTTCCATCTGCCTTAAATCTAAATGTTTCTCCAACTCTCGCAGCTAGATCTGACCAAGCTTTTAAAGTAGCGGGTGGTCCATAATTATAAATTGGAGCTGATATAATAATAATATCACTTTCTTTAAGTTCTTTCACAAGAGTATCCGATAAATCAAACATCTTTTTATGATGCTCTGTTTGATCTTTTTTCTCAATTTTCATGCCAGACTCTGTCAAACCTGAAACAAAAACCATTTCGTCATCTAGATCTCTATAAATAACTTCATCTTCTGGTTTTCTAATTTTATCCAATAACTTTTTTGCAAGAGCTCTTGAAGTTGATCCTTCTTTTCTTGCACTTGAGTCTATTTGATAAATTTTCATTTAATTATCCAAAATTTTGTAAGAATGGAAAAATATTTATTAAATAATATCCCAAAGCTTGTAATTGGTTAGTTAATATTAAAATACCTGTGATTAAAAGAATTATCCCACCTATTTTTGAAACTAACATGATATTTTTTTTGAAATTTTTTGAGAATATCAAAAATTTTTGTATTAAATAACCTGAGAGGATAAAGGGGATTGCTAGACCTAATGAATAAGAAAAAAGTAACAAAATACCTTTATTTAAACTTTCCTCAGTAGCTGCAAGAACTAAAATCGAGCCCAATATTGGACCAATACAAGGTGTCCATCCAAAAGCAAATGCCATACCGATCAATACTGGGCTATAAAAATTTGTGTTAGAATTTGTTTGTATCCTTTTCTCATAATTCAAAAATTTTATATTTAATACTCCAATTATATGAAGGGACAGAATAATAATGACTAGTCCAGCGATTATTCTCAATTCATTGGAATTCTGAAGTAAAACTTGCCCTAAGAATGTAGAGGCGGCACCAAATATAATAAAGACTATAGAAAATCCAATTGTAAATAATACAATTGGAATAAGATTTACATTTTTTTTTTCAATTAATTCATTTAATGAATTTCCAGATATATATGAAATATAGCCTGGTATTAAGGGCAACACACATGGAGATAAAAAACTTATTAAACCAGCTCCTAGTGCTACAATTAATTCTATCATTTATTTTAGATTTATCCTTTTAAACCTAGGTGTGTGTACTTGACATTTAGGTAATCTTTAATTGCCATTGAACCACCCTCTCGTCCATAACCTGATTGCTTAATTCCACCAAAAGGTGCTTCGGCTATAGCAACAAGTGGTGTATTAATTGCAACTGTTCCTGTTTCCATTAGCTCAGATGCTTTGTGAGCTTTATCCATTGAATTTGTGCAAATATAACTTGAGAGACCCAATTCATGATTATTTGCTCTTTCAATAACTTCTTCAAAACTTTTAAATGACAACATTGGAACTAAAGGTCCAAAAGGTTCAACTTTCATTATTGTAAAATCATCTTTAACGTTATCAAATATGGTTGGTTCATAATAAAAACCTTTATTAAAACCTTGCGGTCTTTTACCTCCTAAAAGGACTTTAGCACCCTCTTTTTTTGTAGTTTCCACCAGCTCCTCAACTTCATTTAGTCTTTTTTTAGTAGTCAATGGACCTAGTTGAACTGTTGGATCCATACCATCTCCAATTTTAAGTTTCTTTGTTTTTTCAACAAATAAATTTATAAATTCATCTTTTTTACTTTCTTGAATATAAAACCTATTTGGGGATATACAAACTTGACCATTATTTCTAAATTTAGCAGCTATGGCCATATCTGTTGCTTTTTTAATATCAGCATCATCAAAAACTATAAAAGGTGAGTGGCCACTTAATTCCATCGTAACTCTTTGAACTTTATCAGCAGCTTGTTTTAGAATTAGCTTTCCTACTCTTGAAGATCCAGTTATTGAGATTTTTTTAACTATATCGGAAGCAATTAGTTGTTGTGCTATACTAGGTGGATCTCCGGATAAAAGATTTACTACACCAGGTGGAACTCCACACTCTTTACAAATATCAACCATTTCCATCACTACACCTGGAGTGATTACATCTGGTTTTATTATGACTGAACAACCTGCAGCTAATGCAGTTGAAATTTTTCGAGCAGATAAAACAGCGGGAAAATTCCATGGTGATAATGCTGCTACCACACCGACTGGCTGATAATAAACGTGAACGCGAGTATCTTCAAATCTACTTTCAACCGTTTGACCATAAATTCTTTTTGTTTCCTCTGCATTCCATTCAAAAATATCAGCTGCTCCATTAACTTCCCCTTTCGCCTCAATAAATGGTTTCCCTACTTCTAAGGTCATCCATTTTGCCAATAAGTCTTGTTTTTCTCTAATTTTATCAGCAATTCGTCTAATAATATACGATCTCTCCCAGGGAGGAGTTCTTTTCCATAACTCCAAACCTTTTTCAGCTGACTTAAGAGCTCTATCGACATCCTTAGAATTAGCCTTAGATACTTTTCCAATAATTTCCTCATTAGCTGGATTTATAACTTCGTATGTGGATTTATCTGATGATTGACACCATTCACCATCAATAAACTGTCCAAATTTTTCGTACATATTTTAACTTAACATTACTTGAGGTTGTGTCCACCATGTAATTATTTCGCATTAAAAAACTTAAGAACAATGCTAACATTAAAATATAAAAGAAAGGAGTTTTCATGGCAAAATTTTATGCTTTAGGAAATTATACAGCACAAGGCTTTCAAGGATTTTGTAAAGATCCTGGTTCAGACAGATCAAAAGCTGCTCAAATTGCTGCTGAAGCCGTCGGTTCAAAGTTGGTTTCATTTTGCGGTTTAAGAGGAGCTTATGATTTTATGGCTGTATTTGAGGGAGAATTTTCTCAGGGAGCCGGTATCAAAATGGCTACAGAAGCAAGTGGCACTTTATGCAACATAACGATTTTAGAAGAAATAAACCTGAACGATGTCGCATCTAATGCTGCTAAGATTGCACAAAAATACAAAGGAGTTGGGCAATAACCTTAATTAATCTTCTAGCCCAAGGGCTAGAAGATAAATCTTTAAAAATTTAAGTATTATTTTTTCTAAAAAAAATAAGTTTTTATTGATATTTTTAATCTTCCAGAACTGTTTTCTTGTAACTTTTTAATTTTCACTTAAAAATATAAGCTATGTTAGATCAAATAAATATAAACTCAAATGTTGAATTAGATTTAACCTTACTTATTTTAAATTTAGCTATTGGATTAATCATTTCCTTGATACTTAGATTTCACTATAGAAAGTATGGTTCAACAATTACCAATAGAGACGAATTTAGCAATATATTTCCGTTTATAACACTCACTACAACATTAATTATTTCAATTGTAAAGTCTTCTTTAGCTCTATCTTTAGGTTTAGTTGGTGCTTTATCTATAGTTAGATTCAGGACGCCAATTAAAGAACCTGAAGAATTGGCATATCTTTTTATTTGTATAGCTGCAGGTCTTGGATATGGAGCTAACCAAACTGTAGCAACTACTGTTGCTATTATTTTTATTCTTATCTTTTTAACTTTGATAAAAATCAAAACATCTCAAATTAATAATAAAAATATTTATTTAACTATTGAGACTTCTGATCCCGCAGATTTAGCAAAAAAAAACTTATCAGAAAGCTTTAATAAAATTTTGGAGAATGAAAATGGAAATTATGATTTAAAAAGACTAGATATAACCGATGATTTAGTTCAAGTAACATACATACTTAATTTAAAAGATTTAAACAACTTGGAAAATATAATTCAAGCATTTAAAACAAAACATCCAAGAATAAAAATTAATTTTATTGATCAAAATCAAGTGCCAAGTATTTAAATAATTAATTAAATTATGTTTGATAAAGAGAATAGTAGATATGAAATTAAATTTATAACCCACGATACTAATTATTATCTATTAAAAAATTGGATAAGAATAAACGACTTAGTTCTCTCAAAAGAATATGATAATAGAAAAATTAATAATATATATTTTGACACCCATAATTATACTGCCTATAAATCAAATATTTATGGAAACTCCTCGAGACTAAAGATAAGATATAGATGGTATGGAAACTTTTTTGATAATAATTTAGGAAATTTAGAATTTAAGATTAAGAGAAATGTTTATGGCCACAAAGTAAGATTTCCAATAGAAAATTTAAAAATAAACAAGGAAATAAATTGGAAAAATATTATTTTAAAAATCAATCAAAATTTATCAGCAGAATATAAAAATATTTTTAATTCTCAATGTGTTCCGATGATAATAAATAAATATGAAAGAGAATATTATAAAAGTAAAAATCAAAAAGTTAGGGTTACTATTGATAAAGATATTTATAATTATGATCAGAGAAGAAATATAATAAAACCAAATCTTGATAATAAAACTTTTTCGCAAAAATACTTAGTAATCGAAATTAAATTTGATAGAAGTCATAAGAAATTTTTTGAAAATTTCTCAATTAATACAGCTATCAAATTAAGCAAAAATTCAAAATACATTAATGGTGTTAGAGCAGTCACAGGAATATAAATGAGATTTGAAAAGAAAAAAGAACCCATAAAACTAGGAAAATTTAAAAAATATTCTTTTTATTTTATAATTATACTATTTTTTTTTATTCTAGGAATATGGACAGAGAAATATAACTTTGTTGCAAAACCTAAAATGATTATTCAAGAAATATCTCAAAAAGTTTATGAAAAGATAGTTCTAGAATATTTTGATGATAATCGATTAATTATAGACATTAATTATAAAAATTTTCAAAAAATTGAAAAAGCAAGAGAAATTGGTTTAAAAAATGAACGTCTAAAGGATGAAGACTCTAAATGGGCAAATGCTAAATTAAAATATGATGATGATGAATATAAAGTAAAAATTAGGCTAAAAGGCACTCATGGAGATCATTGGAGGCACCCATATAAATGGTCATTTAAGATAAAATTATCTAATGATAAAACTATTTTTAATTTAAAAAGATTTTCTATTCAATCACCTCAAACTACATCTTTTTTGCATGAATGGTTATTTATGAAAGCTCTAAAAAAAGAAGGCCTGATCCATCACAGAGTAAAATTTGTTAATGTAATTATAAATGGAAATAAATTAGGATATTATATGTTAATAGAGCAAGCTTCCAAAAACTTAATTGAATTTAACAAGAGAAGAGAAGGTCCTATAATCACTTTTAATAAAGATTTATGGATTGATGAATTTAATGCAAAAAAAAATCAACTCGGTATAAATACCGAACTAGACAACTTTTGGAGGTCAAAAATTACTCCAGTTCAATTTAAGAATAAGAACCTAAATACTAATCAAGAAAAATACTTAAACAAAGCAATATTTCTGCTGGAGTCATTTAGAAATAAAGAATTAAAACCTAATGAAGTTTTTGATGTTTCACAATTAGCGAAATTTATGGCTCTTAAAGCAATATTTGGATCTATAGAATTAGATACAAATGATTTAAAATTTTACTTTAATCCGATAACAAGATTACTTGAACCGGTTGGAAAAGAAGTTCATACTAATCATAAAAAATTTCAGCACTATAGTGGATGGGTGTTTAACCTAGAAAAGATAGTCTTGCCTTGGCAAAAACACTTTTTAAAAATTTTGTATGATGATAAAGATTTTTATGAATTATTTCTTAAAGAGCTATCGAATTTATCAAGCCAAAATTATATTCAAGATATTATAAATGAAAATATTAATGAATTTAATAGATATAAAAAAATTTTAAAAATAAATCATCCATTTAAGGAAATAATTAACTTAGAAGATATAAACAATACAAAAGAATTTATAACAGGTAGTTTAGACCCTGTGCAAAAAGTTAATGTAAATCTAATTTCTTCAGAAAATAATAATTTAAAACTAAACATTAAAAATACTCAAGTCTTACCAGTTGAAATAATGGGACTAAAAAAAGATGATAAACAAATTTATTTTGATAGACCCATTTTTGTAAAAGGATTGGAGCTTAATTCCTCTAATGACAAAAAACACATAAATATAGATTGCAAAAATATTACATGCTCAAAAAAAAATATTAAGAATTTGGAAATTTTTTATAACATTTTAGGTCAAAAAAAACTTTATAGCAGCAAAATTGATTTCTGGACAAACAGTAACCAATTTCAATCCTTTCAATCAAAGAATAGTTTAAAAACTTTAAAAAATTTAAAGATTATTGAAATTCAAGATGATAAAATTAATTTAAGATCCGATGAATGGATTATTGATCAAAAAATTATTATTCCAAAAAATTATAGATTTATAGTTTCGAAAAATACTAGGATTATATTTAAGGATAACGGCCAGTTAATTTCCCATTCTCCAATTTCATTTAATGGTTCAAAAAAAGAGCCAATATTTGTTTCTTCTAATTTTAAGGATGAAATCAATAGAAAAAGAAATGAAGCAGATAATTACAGTGGTCATGGTAGCGGAATACTAGTACTGAATACAAAAAAAAAATCTAATATAGATAATGTTATTTTTAACAAAATGTCTTCACCTCCTTTACAGGATGGTGAAGGGTCTTTAGGAGCAATTAATTTTTATCAGTCAGATGTTGATATAACAGGATCAAAATTTTTAAATAATATTAGAGGGGATGATTATATAAATATAATTAGATCTAATTTTTTAATTGATGATTGTTATTTTGAAAATACAAACTCCGACTCCATAGATTTAGATTTTAGTAATGGTATTATCAAAAACTCTGTTTTCAATAAGTCTATCAATGATGCAATTGATTTTTCAGGAAGTAAAGTAAATTTAATCAATGTTCAAATAGATAAAGCTGGAGATAAAGGAATTAGTATTGGGGAAGAAAGTCAAATTGTTGCTAACGATATTAGTATTACAAACTCATTTATAGGTATTGCTAGTAAAGATAATAGTTTAGCAACACTTGATAAAATCGTAATTAATAATGTTGAAATAGGACTAGCTGCTTACACAAAAAAAAATGAGTATGGTCCAGCAAAAATAAATATTAATGATTTAAGTATATCAAATTCTAAAAAAGACTTTGTATCAGCAATTGGATCAGAAATTTATTTTAATGAAAAATTGATTAGAAATACGAATTGTAATAAGGATTTATCTAATTGCCCTTTTTTGAGTGATTAATAAATTTTTTAGAAACTCTATAAATTATAAAGAAAAAAATAATTATGGAAATTACTATAATTAATTTTAATTTATTCAATACAATATATTTGTCTTTGATCTCAGCTCTAATTTTATTAACATTAGTAATATTTAATTTTTCCTCATTTTTAATAATAAGTTTTTTTGGTAATATCTCATAATCTTGATTAGTTACGAAATCACCGCTTACTAAAAATTTGTTGGTCTTTATGACATCTACGATCACAAAGCTTGCTTTTGGCTTACCATCTCCCATACCAATATTATATAAATCAATGTCTCCAATTTTGTCCATCCAATAAATTAAATTTACATTTTGTTTTCCATAAAAATTATTATCACTTAAATCTCTAAAATATTGTCGTTTAGAGTTTCCAGCAAATATTGCTAAGACTTTATTTTTAATATGTGGATATATTTCTTGAAAGTAGTAACTTTTGTCGTGTGAATATTCTTTGCTATCAACAATACTATCATCCCAAATTCTATGATGTGTCAAAATAATATTAATTTTTCCATTTTGATTATCAAGGTTATTATTTAAAAATTCAATTATTTGATCTTTATTTTCAGAAGAGTTTAGTAAAATAAAATTTAAATTATCAGTTTGTAAAAATTTGTTTAGATATCCAATATTTTTGAGATAATCATTTTTAAATTTATCATTTGATAATTCCTGATTACCAGGAACAAAAAATAAATTTGAATTGATGCCCTTTTTAATCTGAGAAATAGTATCTTTTTGGTGTAAATTTGAATCGCCTAATATAAAAACATAATCAGCATTATACTTATTAATCTTATTAAATAACTTGTTAAGAATTATTTTATCTTTTACAATTGGATACATATGGCCAATCAATATGAATCTTGTTTTTTTTTCATTAGCTAAAAGAATTCCGTTAAAAGATATGAAAAATGAAATTAAAAAAAAGGTGTATAATTTTTTCATTTTAAACTAATAAAATTAATTAAGAAACGCACAAATAAGTAAATAGCATTTTGCATTCAAATTCTTGTTTTTATATTAGAATATTATAGAAATATAAACATGAAAAAATTCAAAAATATTTTTTTCTTATGTCTGTTCATTTAAGTTCAAAAAAAGTTATAAAAGATTGGATTGATTATAATAATCATATGAATGTATCTTATTATCTTTTATTATTTGATAAATATGGTGCTGATACCTTGAATAATATTTTTAAAATAGGTGAAAATTCAGCAAAAACTACTGGGAAAAGTACGATGATCGTGGAGTCTAACATTACTTATAATCAAGAACTTAAATTAAATGACGAGGTAGATATCAATCTAACTTTTTTTGACCATGACAAAAAAAGACTTCATTATAAAATGGAAATGTTGCACAAAGAAAAAAAATACTTGGCCTCAACAATAGAGATACTTGCTCTTTACGTAAATTTGAATTCTAGAAAAGTAATCGAATTTGAGAAAGAAAAAATTGAAATTATGAAAAATTTTATAAATAAATATAATTCAAAATTTAATAAAGACGGATTAAATTTTTTATCTAAATTAAAAAAGTAAAAAGTTAATTTATTGATGTGTCTTCTGGTATACAGATTTCTGATCTTGTTAAAAATCTTTTTCCAGTTCCGTTGTCTAATGAAAACATTCCGCCCATTCCATCAACACAATCAATTATGAGATCGGTGTTTTTCCAAGCTGTATGTTGAGTTTCACTGATATAAAAAGGGATCCCGCCTATTTTACCAATCAGCACATCGTCTTGACCAACTTGATATTCTTTTGCTGGATAACACATTGGAGCACTGCCATCACAACATCCGCCAGATTGATGAAATAATAATTCTTTACCGTGACTCTTTTTTAATTCTTCTATTAAATCTAATGCTGAAGGTGTTGCAGTAACTTTCATATTTATATGGCCCGTATTTTATTACGGGCCACTATAATATATCTATTAAAAGAAGCCTAACTTTTTCTCACTGTAAGACACGTGTAAGTTTTTCACTTGTCTGTAATGATTTAGCATCATTTTGTGAGTTTCTCTTCCGATA
>MDTD01070539.1_pt1 | contig 15699 bp, 17 predicted proteins | sample 811221 | NCBI WGS metagenome assembly MDTD01 (sample SAMN05326646, study PRJNA326480) | marine metagenome | isolation source: seawater | place: Pacific Ocean: South West | collected 2011
CAGTTTCATTTACAATTAATGTAATTAATGATGCACTTGCTGAAGGCTTGGAAAGTTTGATGATGTCATTTATGATTCAGGACCCTTGTGGAAATATTTCTCCAATTGATTTGGAATTGCAAATTCAAGATGTCATGCCAGTTGATGTTGTTATTAATGGCAATCAGATGGTTTGTCCGGGAGATGATGTTACACTAGACGCATCTACGACTGGTGGTGTTTCTCCTTATACTTATATTTGGAGCACAGGAAGTACTTCTTCATCTATTACAGTATCGCCGTCAGTATCCACAACTTATTCGGTTTCCGTTACTGATAATTGTTTAAATCAAACTGTAACTGCTGATTACATTGTAAATGTTCCTATTCTCGATACGCTTAACATTTCAACTTCAGGTGATGTTGTAGAAATTTGTCCAAATATGTTGAATATTTTATATGCAGATGCAACAGGAGGCGCACAGCCATACTCTTATATTTGGACTGTTAATTCTCAGGTTGTTGGGTTGTCAGATTCATTAATTGTTACGCCTAATTATACCACAACATATATTGTTGAAGTGTCAGATATTTGTGGAAATACTGATTTTGACAGCATCATTTATACAGTTGTTAGTCCGCCCTTAAGCCTTACGATGACCCCAATGACTCAAACTTGCCCAGGTGATTCTGTAATGCTATCTGTTTTTCCCTCTGGTGGTTATGGGAATTATTATTACACATGGACCCATAATGGTGCATCCACTCAATCAATTAAAGTTGCGCCCCTTGTTTCAACAACTTATGAAGTAATTGTTACTGATGATTGTCAAACCATGTCTGTTTCTGGTCTTACTCAAATAGAAGTAATTAAACCTAATGCAGATTTTTCAATAATTAGCAGCACCCTATATCAGGGTATACCAATAACTTTTCAAAACCTATCTTCCAATGGGACAAATTATGATTGGCTTTTTGGAGATGGTATGGGATCTCAATTAACACATCCTAATCACGTATACAATGATGCGGGTTCATATTTTGTTACATTAATTGCTGAAGATGCAAATGGTTGTTTAGATAGTATTGTAAAGCCTATTACGATTGAAGAGGAGTTTTATATATACATTCCAAATACATTTATCCCTGACAATGATCGTATCAACGAAACTTTTAGCGGAAGCTTTATTGGTGTTAGTGGAATTAATATGGAAATATATAACAGGTGGGGTGAACTTATTTTTGAATCTGATGATATTAATTTTGAATGGGATGGCCTTTATAAAGGTAAAATGGTTATCCCCGGAACTTATACATGGAGATTGACCTATGCTAGAGGGACAAAAAGAGAGTATCATTTAACTGGGCATATTTCAGTAATTCGTTAAGACTATTTTATGGTGGTTCTTTCAGTTGATTTAGGAAATACTAGAACGAAATTAGGGGTTTTTAAAGATGGCTTTCTAATTGAAACTCGAGTTCTTTCACCACTTCAGTTGAGTTCTTTAAGTCAAGATTATCCAAATTCATTTGTAGCAGTATCAAATGTGTCTAAAAATGAACATTTTGATTTGCTAAAAAACACCTTTGGTGATGATTTTTTTGAATTAACTTTTTCAATGCGTTTGCCATTTCGAATGTCTTATGATACTCCTAAAACTTTAGGTAAAGATAGGATTTCTAATGCAGCTGCTTTGGTTTCTTTTTGTAATAATAAGCCTAAATTATGTATTGATATAGGTACTTGTATAAAGTTTGATTTTGTTGATGAGAATAATGTTTATTATGGTGGTAGCATTTCTCCAGGTTTGAGATTGAGATTGTCAGCGTTAAATCAAAAAACAGCTAACTTACCAAATCTAGATTTTGTTAAACCAACCAGATTTATTGGAAATGATACCAATAAGTCTATTTTATCTGGTATTTATTTTGGTATGCTTAATGAAATAGAAGGGATGATAGACCTTTATTTAGATAAATATCCTCAAATGAAAATAATTATTACAGGAGGAGATGCCATTCATTTTGATTTCAATCAAAAATACAGCATCTTTGCCGACGAAAATTTTACCCTTAGAGGGATTTACGAAATATATTTATTTAATGAAAAGTAGTTTGCTTATATTGATCTTTTTGGTTTTTACTTTTTGTTCTAGTGCTCAAAATATTTCCACCTCTGCTTTCTCAGTATTTGGGCTTGGCGACAAAGAAGATGTTAAGCATCCTATTTTTCAAGCTACAGGAAAAGTAGCAGGAATTCATGTCGATTCAACTATTTTAAATTTTTACAACCCTGCTTCATACAGTTTATTGAGCCCTGGTAAAATATTATTTTCTACTTCATTAACAGGGCGATTTTCATTTGTGAATGATCAACAAGCAAACGTATATCAGCCAAGTTCATCACTTCATCATTTTGCCTTAGCTTTGAGTTTTAAAAAGCATTTTGGCCTTTGTTTTGGATTGCGCCCTTATTTTTCTAAAGGCTATTCTTTTTCTAACGAACAACACACAGGCTTGGACTCATTAATTCATACTTATGAAGGTAGAGGAAATTCGCAATTGTTTTTTTTAGGTTTATCTTCTAATTTAATTAAGTGGAAAGGTATGCATTTATCTGTGGGAGGTAATGTTTCATATTTATTTGGAAGCCTTCTGAATACAAGAACAAGCGCCATTATATCTACTTCTTCAAATGCGGGTGGGGTAGAGCATAGTACAGAGGCGTTTTCTTCTTTACATTACAACTTTGGACTATATCTTAATCAAGATATATCAGAAAACCATTCATTAAAACTTTCATTATGCATAGAACCCTCTCAAAAATTAATGTCAACATACAGTAAATCGAATTTTTATTCCGAAAATATTTACGACCCTTCTATTTTTGATACATTGTCAAGTTCTGTTTGTTCAAATGGAAATTGTTACTCTCAGATTCCATTAGAAATGGATTTTTCGTTTGCTTATGCAATTAAATTCAATGGAAGAGTAGTTAATAATAAAAAGAGGTTGTCTGAACTTAAGCTGATTGCCGGGTATAGACATTCTGATTGGAGTTCATATGTGCCAAATGACGATAGTTATGAAAATATTCAATTTTCAAAAAGTAAAAGCTTAGGTTTTGGTATTCAATTTATTCCAGAGATGAAATATCTAGAAAAAGCTTTAATATCAAGTTGGCATGAAAGAATGTATTATCGATTGGGTTATTTTCAAAATACTTTGCCTTACCAAATTGACGGAAATGAAATTGCCGATTTTGGCATGACCTTTGGAATTGGTTTGCCAATAGTAATCCAGCAATCATTATCATCTGTTAATTTTGGAGTGGTTCTAGGTAACAGGGGTTCTGGTTTTGCTGATGAAGTTGATGAAAAATATATTGGAATAAATTTTGGATTAATTTTATCACCATCTAATTTTGGAAGATGGTTTAGAAAAAGAAAGTTAGATTAAAAATTATAATATGAGACTATATACAAAAACACTACTTTTCATTTTTATTGTATCTTTTTCAAATGTCTTTTCTCAAGACATTGAAAAACAATGTAAAAAGGCTAAATATGACGCTCAACAAAGTAGACTTAGAGCAAAAGACTTCGCTTCTGATGAGTTGTTAGCATTGCATCAGTATAAAATGGAGTTTTCATTTTATTTAAAAGCTGAAAAGCTTTGTGGAAATATGACAATGAACAGCCTAAAGATTTTGTTTCGTTCATATCAATCAATTAAAAAAATAGACAAAGACAAAGCTTCAATAGCCCTGTATAGTGATTCACTTGTCGAAGTTTTTGAAAGAGCTCAAAATAATGGATTGGCTTTAGATTCATCTTATTACGAGAAAATGGCCAAATGGTATGCTAAAGGAAGTAAGCAAGATTATAAAAAGGCAGAGATGTATTATATTAAATCTCAATCTTATTCAAAATATAAGCCTTCAATTTTTAATGTTACTGGATATTATGGAAGTTTGTATGATTATTATGTTCAGACTAACGGAGAAAATAAAGATCTCAAAGCAAGGCTTATCGGAGAATATTTTAGAATGTCAAGTATTATTAGTGAATACGGTCTTGACGTTAAAGCACTTGATTTTATCACCAAAAGATTCAATAGAGTAATTAGAACCTGTGACGACATACTTCCTGAACTTTCTGGTTATCTAAGTAAATTACCCAAAGATAAAGGCGCTAAAATTCTTGCGGTTAATAATTTCATTGAATTACTTGAAAATAAAAAATGCACTTCAAGTCCCGAATATGAAACTTTAATTGATACTTTGCTTAACATTGATCGTTCACCATTATCAGTTCTTGCAAAGGTTAAGTTACTAAGAGCAAAAGGTAAGTATGCTGCTGCTCAAAATATGTTGAATGAAGCTAAAACCATGGAAATGTCTCCAGATGAAAAAGATATTATTTTGGGTAAGATCGCTGACATGGAAATAGAGGCTGTTAAAAGATATTTCAATAAAGGAAGTTATAAGAAAGCATATTCCGAAGGTAGAAAAATTACCGGAAAATATAGAGGGGAGGGTTTGAAATTAGCAGGTAATAGTGTCGCTGCTTTGGCAAATAAATGTGGTTCGAGTACATTTGAAAGAAAATGCAATTACTATTATGCTATACAAGTTTTGGAGTCTGCTAGGTCTGCAGGTGCTTCCGTAAGTTCATCAATTAGTAAGTGTAGATCTATGCTACCTACTTCAGATGAAAAGTTTGATAATGGAAGCCCAAGTTCGATAACGCTTTCTTGCTGGGGGGTTACTGTATCTTTAAAATAATTTTAATTTTTTATGATAAAATGTTGTAAAATTTTCATTTTATCTGTCCTTTTATTTTCATGTGAGAATAGCATGAATGACATCCAAAGAGTTACATTTAAGGAGGGTTCTCCAGATGAGGTAATTAAAGATTTTCATATTACATTTGTTGATTCAGGATACTCAAAAATTGATATTTACTCAAAAATCACAGAGATTTATCATAAACCTATATCACTTACAAAATTTAAAGATAGTGTTCGTGTAAATTTTTTTTCCTACGAAGGCGTTCTTGTTTCGACCCTATCGGCTCATTATGGGCAGATTAGTTTTTCAGAGGGAAAAATGTTTGTTAGAGATTCTGTGAGATTGTTTAATTTTAAAAAAAAACAGACATTGGAGACAGAAAGTTTATACTGGAATCAAAAGGATAGCTCTATTTACACAAACTCATCAGTTATTGTTAAAACACCAAAAGCATATTTTTATGGAGAGGGTATAAAAACAAATCAAGAGTTTTCTAATTATACCTTTATTAAACCTAAGGGTACATTTAAAATAAATAAGCTAGAGGATTAGTTTTTTTTCTTGTATAAAGGAACATTTGAACAGGCCTCTCCAAACATTATAGATTTAACAATTGGTAAAAAGGCCCTTGTTATTTCAAATAAAGCATAGTCTATTTCAACACCATCAGAACAGCCTTTTAACATAACTCTTTTGTTAATAAAAGAGTCTAGTTTTAAAGCATTTATGTTTTTTTTAATTAAATATTTCAACAGGTTTTCTCTAGATCCAAGAATACAATCTGAGGTATAATTAGATAATGATGAAAGAATTAAAAGGTATGCCCAGCTTGGTATTATAGCGTCAGATGAACAATGAATATAAACAGCTTTTTCTTTATATTGTTCCCAACTGTGAGTTTTAATCCATTGTCTGTATTCTCGTTCTTTTAAAACCAGACCTTGCCATAATTGATTTTTAATATCTATTTCAATTATTTGATTCTGTGGCATAATCGATGAAACTTCAAATGAAATCAGACTGCTTTCTTTTACTCGATTTTTTATCTCTGACATGTTGTAAATAAAGGTAGTAATATTAATTTTTAATTCTATTGGCAAATATATAATAGATGACAATAATTTCTGTATTTAAATTTGTAAATTCGCAAATCAAAATAAAATCTATAAAATTATATATATATGAAAATTCTAGTTTGTATTAGTAAATCGCCAGATACTACATCTAAAATTTCTTTTACTGATGGAAATACAAAGTTCGACGAAAATGGAGTTCAATATGTTGTCAATCCTTATGATGAATGGTTTGCTTTAGTTAGAGCTCTTGAAATAAAAGAATCTTTAGGTGGATCTGTAACTATTGTAACTGTTGGAAAAGCAACAGATGACCCCGTCATTAGAAAAGCATTAGCTATTGGTGCTGACAATGCTGTAAGAATAGATGCTGAACCAACTGAAGCATATTTTACTGCAACTCAAATATCAGCTTATGCTAAAGATCATTCTTTTGATTTGATACTATTGGGTAAAGAAACAATTAATTATAACGGATCGCAAGTTGGAGGCATGATGGCAGAACAGCTTGATTTGCCATTTGTCTCTGTTGCTTCTAAGTTAGATCTTAATGATAATATTTTAACAGTGGAAAATGAAGTCCCTGGAGGAGTTGAAACTTCTGAACTATCTCTCCCTGCTGTGGTTTCATGTGCGAAAGGAGTAGCAGAACAAAGGATTCCTAATATGAGAGGAATAATGGCTGCAAGAACAAAACCATTAAATGTAGTAGCTCCAATTGAGTGTCAACCTTTAACATCTTTTGTATCTTATGAATTGCCAAACGAAAAATCTGCCTGCAAAATGATTGACCCGGAAAATATGGATGAATTAGTTGCTTTATTACACAATGAAGCCAAAGTTATTTAATAAAAAAATTTAAAAATGATATTAGTATATATAAATACCCTAAATGGAATCAGTAAAGCATCTTATGAAGCTGTTACTTATGCAAAAAAACTAAATGATACAGTACATGTATTAACAAATGGTCCCTTAGATAATCAAACACTTTCTTCATTAGGTGAATACGGTGCTCAAAAAGTATCTGTCCACAGAGGAATTAATTCTGTTGATTCGGTTCAGATTTGTAATTTAATTACATCAGTTTCAGAACAAATTAATGCTGATACAATTGTTTTTTCACATGACTATATAGCGAAGTCTGTTGCGCCTATGTTATCATCAAAATTAAAAGCAGGTCTCGTCCCTGGAGCTATTTCTATTCCTGATGCTGATGGAAATATAAGTGTAAATGTTTTTTCAGGAAAAGCAATCACCAAAATAGCAATTAATACAAGTAAAAAAATAATTTCCTTGCTTCCAAATAGCATCCCTTCAGAAAAAAATGAGACATCATGCGTTGTTGAGGAATTATCTTTAGAAATTGGAGAGGCTAAAATTAAAATTGTATCTAAAAAAGAATTGGATGGTGACATTCCATTGCCAGAGGCTGAATTGGTAGTTTCTGCAGGAAGAGGTTTGAAAGGCCCTGAAAATTGGGGAATTGTTGAAGATCTTGCAAAAACAATTGGTGCTGCAACAGCGTGTTCAAGACCTGTTTCAGATATTGGTTGGAGGCCACATCATGAACATGTTGGTCAAACAGGAATAGCTATTAGACCTAATCTTTATATTGCTGCTGGAATATCAGGTGCCATTCAGCATTTGGCAGGTGTAAATGGTTCAAAAGTAATTGTTGTAATAAATACCGATCCTGAAGCACCATTTTTTAAAGCTGCTGATTATGGAATTGTTGGAGATGCTTTTGAAGTTCTTCCTAAATTAAACGATTCAATGAAGCGTTTTGTAGCGGAAAACAATTAAAATGTGTTTTAATTTCTTCTCATATTTATTTTAAATGGAAAAAGTAAAGCTAGTTATCGCTGGGCTGTCTTACAGCCAAACTCAGTCTGGGGCTTATGCTCTTATGCTTGTTGAGGTTGGAGGTAAAAGAAGAGTGCCGATTATAATTGGTGGCTTTGAGGCCCAGGCTATAGCTGTTGAGCTTGAAAAAATGAAGCCCACAAGACCTTTGACTCATGATTTATTTAAAAGCTTTGCTTTGGCTTACGATATTTATTTGAAAGAGGTAATCATATATAACTTTCATGAGGGGATTTTTTATGCAAAGCTAATTTGTGAAAAAGATGGAGTTGTAACTGAGATTGATTCAAGAACTTCTGATGCCATTGCTATTAGTGTTCGGTTTAATTGTCCTATTTTTACTTACAATTCTATTTTAGAAGAAGCGGGAACTATTATTGAAGAGGGATTTTATTTAGAAGAGGTTTCTGAAAAAGAGGATTTTACTGAAGATGAGAATGAGGGGCCACTTGTAGATTTGTCTTTGTCAGAACTTGAAGATAAATTAAATGAAGCAATTGAAAATGAGGATTATGAAACAGCATCAACGATTAGAGATGAACTTAAAAAGCGTAAGCCTTAAATTATTCACATTATTTTTTTGTTTTAACACATTATTCTCTAATACTAATGAGTTCTCGGATGAGATTTATTTAAGGGGTTCATCTTCCCTTACTTTAAATACTGACCATTCTTTTTCATGCTCTGACACAAGCCTTACCAACAAAGAAAAAGGGTTTTGGAAACTAAAAATAAGTCCAAAAGATTCAAAAAAGATTTTGTGCCTTTATAATAAAAAAGAGAAAAAATCAGAAGAATTTTTCACTATTGTTTATTCATCTGATAATAAGATTACTTTACTTAAAAATAATGATCCTAAAAAAAGATTTTCATATCATGACCAGGAGAGTTCTAACTTAAGTCCTCCTTTTTCAATATCTTCTATTTTAAGAGGAATTGTTGGGATGCTAATGCTTTTTTCTATTGCTTTTTTGTTTAGTAAAAAACGAAATAAGATAAATTGGTCATTGGTCATTAAAGGTTCCGCTCTTCAAATTGCATTAGCTTTTTTAATTCTTAAGGTGTCTTTTGTTTCCAAGTTTTTTGATTTTTTAGCAAAGGGTTTTGCCAAGTTAATCAACTTTTCTCATGAAGGAGCTATTTTTCTTTTTGGTGATAGTTCTCAAATGGTTATGCCTGGAGTTCTCAAAAATTTCGCATTCTGGATATTGCCTTCTGTTATTTTCTTTTCTGCCATTTCTAGTTTGTTGTATTATTTTGGTGTTTTACAATTTCTAGTTAAAAAGATCGCATGGGTTATGAAAAAAACATTAGGTATTTCAGGCTCAGAAAGTATGGCTGCTGCTGCCAATGTTTTCATTGGTCAAACTGAAGCCCCTCTTTTAATTAAACCTTATCTATCAAGAATGACAAAATCTGAAATAACTTGTCTGATGGTAGGTGGTATGGCAACTATTGCAGGTGGTGTTTTGGCTGCTGTTATTGGTATTTTAGGTCAAGGAGATCCAGCAAGTGAGATGTTTTATGCCAAACATTTATTAACAGCTTCTTTAATGTCTGCTCCTGCCGCTATTGTTTTTGCCAAAATCTTATATCCAGAAACTGAGCCCGTTAATAAAGATTTAAATGTTTCAAAAGAATCAATTGGTGTGAATGCCCTTGAATCTATAACAAATGGAACCACTGATGGGCTAAAATTAGCTGTAAATGTTGGTGCAATGTTAATTGTTTTCACCTCTTTAATTGCATTTTTAAATTACTTTTTAGGTAAAGTGGGCGATTGGACAACACTAAATGACTTAATTGCCAGTGGTGGTTTTTATACAAGATTAAGCTTTGAATGTATTTCTGGATATTTGCTGTCTCCATTTGCATTTTTAATGGGAGTAGAATGGCAAGACTGCATGTATTTCGGTCAATTATTAGGAGAGAAGACAATTATAAATGAATTTATTGCATACCCTCATCTTGGAGAGATACAGGATGAATTATCTCAAAAAACCATTATAATGAGCACCTATGTTTTGTGTGGATTTGCCAACATAGCCTCCATTGGTATTCAAGTGGGGGGTATTGGTATACTTATGCCAAAAAGAAAGTCTCTTCTTGCAAAATTAGGGGTAATAGCCCTCGTTGGAGGAACTTTGGCATGTATGTCGACATCAATTTTGGCAGGGATGCTTTATTAATTGAAAAATTGTTTTTTAGAATCAAAGAAAAAACTAAATTTGCATTCTCAAAATAAAGTATAGTGTCTTTCGGAATTAAAATATTTTCATGTAGAAATTCAGTTATTTTGGCCACTAAAATTGCTGATAACTATGGTGTTTCTTTAGGTGATGTTACCTTTACTCAATTTAGTGATGGTGAATTTCAAACATCATTTGAGGAAACAGTTAGAGGTCAGGATGTTTTTATTGTTCAATCCACAACACCCCCATCTGATAATTTATTTGAACTATTGTTGATGGTTGATGCTGCTAAAAGAGCTTCAGCAAGAAAAATCATTGCTGTTATGCCGTATTTTGGATTTGCTCGTCAAGACAGAAAAGATAAGCCTAGAGTTGCTATTGGAGCCAAGCTTGTTTCTAATATGCTCATGGCTGCAGGTGTAAATAGAGTAATAACAATGGATCTTCATGCAGATCAAATTCAAGGTTTTTTTGAATTTCCTGTTGATCACCTTTTTGGTTCATCTTTGTTTTTAGATGAAATTGAAAAGTTTGATTTGTCAAATATTGTGATGGCTGCGCCTGATGTTGGAGGTGCCAAAAGGGCTAATTCTTATGCTAAAAAATTAGGTGTTGGGTTGGCTTTAGGGCACAAACATCGAAAAAAAGCAAATGAGGTTGCCGAAATGACTATTATTGGTGATGTTGTCGGTAAGGATGTTGTTATTGTTGATGATATGTGTGACACAGCAGGAACCTTAACAACAGCTGCTGATCACTTTATTTCTAAAGGAGCAAAAAGTGTTACTGCTTTTTGTACACATGCAGTTTTATCTGGACCTGCTATAGAAAGAATTAACAATTCTAAAATCACTGAATTGGTTGTATCAGATACAATAGAATTAAAAGAAAAAAGCCCAAAAATAAGAGTTGTTTCTTGTGCTGAGTTATTTTCTGATGTTATAAAACGTTTAATCAATAATGAGTCTATTAGTTCTCATTTTAAATCACTTACATAATAATTTAAATTTAATATACAATGAAAAAAGCGCAATTGAGCGGTTCGCTAAGAGCGAACGTAGGGAAAAAGGATTCCTCTGCACTTAGAAACGCAGATAGAGTTCCTTGTGTGCTTTACGGTTCTGGAAAGCAAATTCATTTCCATGTAAAGCAAATAGATATTCAAAAAATCATTTTTTCACCAGATGTTTATCAGGTAGAAATTGATATTGATGGAAATAAATCAATGGGAATTATTCAGGAATTACAACAACACCCTGTTACAGATAAAATAGTTCATGTTGACTTTTTAGAGTTGGTTGAAGGAAAACAAATTAAGGTTGGTTTACCAGTTAGACTTGATGGCACTCCTGTGGGAGTTATCAATGGTGGTAGATTATTACAAGTTTTTAGAAGATTAAGTTGTCTAGGATTACCTAAAGATCTACCTGAAGCGATTAGTTTAGATGTTTCCAAGTTAAGAATTGGGAATTCCATAAGAATTAGCAGTATCCAAATACCCGGAGTTAAAATTTTAGATCCTGCAAATGCAGTTGTTGTTTCGGTTAAAATGGCTAGAAATGCAGTTGAAGAAGAGGAAGAAGAAGAAGAAGAAGAAGGATCAGAAGCAGCAGAAGGAACAGAGCCGAAAGAAGGAGCAGAAGCTCCTGCTTCAGAAGAGAAAGCAGAAGGTTAATAACAATCTTTTTCTTAAAATATTACGGGGCTTATTCAGTCCCGTTTTTTTTGCTTTAATAATTCAGCATCTGGTTGTGGCGATATTCCTTTTCTTATTATGGTTTTATTTTTTCGAAAAACCCTTATTTTTTCTGTTCCAAAATCATTGGGTCTTTTTAAAATAAGTTCGATATTATTTCTATTAATATTTTTTAATTCCGGGACTCCTTCAATTTTAATATTTCCAATAGTAATAATCAGTTTTTTCTTTTCTACCAAAATGTGTATTGGTGTTTCTTTAACAGTCAAGTAATCTTCTCCAGAATTAATTTTGTAAGATTTTATAATTCCTTCGTAACTACCTCTATACTTTCTTTTTATTTTTTGAGCATCACAAATCTTTGGAATTAAGAGCAATAAAGTAAATAAGAGTTTAAGATATAATGTCATAATTCTAATTTAAGAATTACTTTTTGAAAATAAAAAAGGGCAGAATCATCTGCCCTTAAATAATTGTTGCAAATGAATTATTTAGAATAAGTTGCTGTACATGTGCCACTTCCAAATATTGCATTGTATATATAGGTTACTACAAATGAGTCACCTGTATCATTCATTGTTCCAAAACCACTGTAGGTAACATCAACAGAACCTAATAAAGGGACTGACAAAGAAGCTATGTTTTCGGGTATAGTAATGCTGGCTCCATCAATTTGACAAATGGCTGTACCTCCAATTACATTAAACATATTGTTAATTAGAATTTGACCTTCATTTGCTCCTGCAGTAATTTCAGGAGTTGAATTTAATGGAAAATTAACGTTGCTGCAATCATCTGTAATGCTCCAATCGTTTCCTGGCCAGTTTTCATGATTGATTATGACGTTAACATCTCTTGTTGCTGTTGCTGTTCCGTGTTCATTACTTGCGGTGTAAATAATTTGAAAGCTACCTACAATACCATCATTTATCAATGACGTATCCGCAATAACATCAACAGAAGCTCCATCAGAATCTACAGCTGTTGCTCCTTCATCTATGTAACCTGAGCCAACACTGATAGTCATAGAAGCATCGCCATTTAAATTAATTACAGGAACATATACACAGGATCCATCATCTTTTTTTGCTTCAGAATTATAATTGGCAGCAGTTTGATCCATGCATCCTTTTTTCTTACATGAAAAATTCAGTAACAAAAAGGAAATGCATAAAGTCAAATAACAAAAATGTTTCATCTTAAAATTATTGTTTGGTATAAGTAGCGGTACAAGAACCAGCGCCTCCAGTTATGGGTGTGCTGTTAGAATATACATATGTTATTGTCATTGTTTTACCATCGTCAGACATTGTTCCAAAGCCCTCATATGTAATAGTTCCTAGGCCTCCAGGGGCACTTTCAGTTGCTGATGGAATGTTTATATTAGCTCCGTCAATATCACAGATAGCAGTGCCATAAGTAGTTGTAACTCCAGCGAAAAAATCATTTATTAGGACTTGATTGTCATTTGCTCCAGCAGCAATAGATGGGTCATTGTTAAGGCCTAAACCCGTTCCTCCACCACAATCATCAGCAACATTATATGTTCCTGGATAATTTTCATGATTGATAATAACATCTACTGTTCTAGTGGCTGTTGCTGTTCCATGAGCATTTGTGGCTGAATATGTAACTGTAAACTGGTTAACTGTACTGTCATTGATTGCTGTTGTATCTGCAACAACAACTATTTCTGTGCCATCAGAGTCTACGGCAGTTGCTCCTGGATCAATGTAACCAGAACTAACACTTATTGTCATGTTCGCATCACCATTTAAAGTGATTACAGGAACATAAGTGCAAGATCCGTCATCTTTTTTTGCATCTGCGTTATAATTTGTTGCATTTTCGTCTGTACATCCTTTCTTTTTACAAGATGTAACTCCTAAAATAACCATAAGACCTATGGTTAAAATCATATTTATCTTTCTCATATTTTATATTTAAGTCATAACGAAAATACAATCTTTATTTTGAAAATAAAATATATAACATTTATTATTGTTAATAAAAAATTATTTAGCGTGATGTTTTTATTTATAATTTCTCTTGTGCTATCTTTATATTAATTATGCGGTGCAAATTGTTTTTTATAATGGTAATACTTTCTTCCCGGATGTTATCACAATTAGGTTGTACAGATCCTCAGGCTTTAAATTATAATTCAAATGCTACTATAAACGATGGTTCTTGTGTTTATTCTGTTACTGAATATTCTCCTCTTTTAATAGGTGATTTGCCGTCTACTTTAAATGAAACTTCTGGTTTGATTTATTGGGATGATAAACTTGTAACTTTTAATGATAGTGGTGGTGCAAATAAAATTTATTTGATTGATACCAATGGAGTTAATATAGTTCAGCAAATCACAATATCAAACGCTCAAAATATCGACTGGGAAGCAATTACTCAGTCATCTGATTCAATATATGTTGGCGATTTTGGTAATAATGCTGGCTCTCGTCAAAACTTGTGCATATATGGTATTTCAAAATCAGATATTTTATCGACTTCTAATAACACGGTTGTTGCGGTAAAATCTGAGTTTAATTACGCTGACCAAACTGTTTTTTCGGGTCAATTCGAAAATCACAATTATGACTGCGAAGCTTTTTTTTATCATAATGATTCTTTACACTTATTTACCAAAAACTGGGGTGATTTATACACCAAACATTATGTTTTACCTAGTTCAAATCAAAATGTTTTTTCTGCTTCAGTTAAAGATTCGCTTTATGTTGATGGCTTGATTACAGATGCCTCACTTGATTCAATAAATAATCGCATTCTATTATTGGGTTATAAAAACAATGGTTCAAATTTTTATACCAGTTTTGTTTATCTTTTATTTGATTATTCTACCAACAACTATTTTTCAGGAAATAAAAGAAGAATTGAAATTGGATCCATGCTTGAGGTTTCTCAAACTGAGGGTATTACTTGGTCAGATAGTTTAAGAGGGTTTATATCTGCTGAAGAAATTGTTTCTGTAATAACCATATCGCCAAAGCTTTTTTCATTTGACTTTACGACTTATTTAAGTAATTCATTGAGTAAAATAGAGGGGCTGGAAGTGTCTTATTGGCTTTCTCCAAATCCTGTAATTGATTACTTAATGTTGCCAGAGGGTATCAAGACTTATAGTATAATCAATCAATCAGGAAAAGTAATAATGGAGCGTATTGATTACATAACAAATAACCCTATTGATCTTAAGTTTTTAAAAGCAGGTAAATATTTTCTAAAAGACCTTAAAAATAACAGAGTATATAAGTTTGTGAAACTTGATTATTAAGACTTGTGGATTTAACTTATTGTTGTATCTTTGCCATCCCTAACTAATTAATATATAAATATTAGCAGTATGTATGCAATTGTAGAAATAGCAGGGCAGCAGTTTAAAGTGCAAAAAGACCAAAAGATTTATGTACATCGTTTGACTGATGAAACTGGTTCAAAAATTGAATTTGATAAAGTTTTATTAGTAGAAAATGATGGCAAAGTCAAAGTTGGCGCCCCGGCTATAAAAGGAGCAAAAATTAAAGCTCTTGTTAATGATCACGTTAAAGGCGATAAAGTAATCGTATTTAAAAAGAAAAGAAGAAAAGGTTATAGAAAGAAAAACGGCCATCGCCAAAGCTTTACTTCTATTACTATTAAAGATATTGTTTTAAATTAAAAATATTAAATCATGGCACATAAAAAAGGAGTAGGTAGTTCCAAAAATGGTAGAGAATCCGAAAGTAAACGTCTTGGTGTTAAGATTTTTGGAGGACAGGCAGCTATCTCAGGAAATATTATTGTTCGTCAGCGAGGAACTCAACATCACCCTGGAACAAATGTTGGTATTGGAAAAGATCATACTTTATTTGCATTAACAGATGGAATCGTTGAATTCAGAAAAAAGAGAAATAATAGATCTTTTGTGTCTGTTGTTCCATTTCAAAATGAATCAGCAGAGGCTTAGTTCCTAATCGCAAAATTTTTATAAAATTATAAGGCAGATATATTCTGCCTTTTTTTATGGAAATCCATTAAACTTTGTGTTTAAGCTCCATGCTTGTGTTTTTTCAGAGAACAAGGCTTTAACCTTAGGCCAAA
>MDTD01202469.1_pt1 | contig 15698 bp, 14 predicted proteins | sample 811221 | NCBI WGS metagenome assembly MDTD01 (sample SAMN05326646, study PRJNA326480) | marine metagenome | isolation source: seawater | place: Pacific Ocean: South West | collected 2011
GGAGTTCCTAATTATGAGACATACTTTCAACTTAGAAATGATAAATTTGTTTTAATTTCAGGATCACTTGAAATAACAGGATCAGCTAATATATCAAACGATATAACTGCTTCTGGAGATATTTTAATAGAAGGTGGTGGGTTAGAAATTAAAAATGATGGAGCTCAATCATATGCAAGATTTTATTGTGAATCAAGTAATCAACATTATACAGAAGTAAAAGCTCAACCTCATACCTTATTCAGTGGTGATCCAGTAATGTTATTACCAGCTTATAATTTTGATTTTTCTAAACCATTTTTTGGTGATTCAAATACTACAGTTAATATTACAGCATCAGGAGATATAAGCTCAAGTGCAAATATAATAGCAAATAATATTACAGCTAGTAATGCTTTTCATGCTCAGGCTCATAGTGGGTTTGAATTTACTATTTCAGGTAGTCAATTTAATATGATTAATGAAACACCTGATAAAAATTTATTCTTTAAAACATCTACTGGAACTGGTACTATTAATTTTGGTACTAATAATCAGGATAGTGAAGTTATAATTGGTACTGGGGGGCATATAACATCCTCAGGAGCTATTAGTTCTAGTAATCATTTATTTTTTAGTGCTTCTAGTAATAGTGATACAGGTTTTAAAACTTTAGTTATTGATACTTCAACAGGTCAAGTTTATCATACAGGTTCATATCAAGGTGGAGGAGGATCAGGCACATCTTTAACAGTTACAGAACAAGATGGTTCTCCATCAATCCCTAATGTTAATACTATTAAATTTAATAATGGAACAGTTACTGATAATGGTAGTGGAGTTGTGACAGTTAATAATTCTGGAGGTACAGGAGGAACTTTTCCATTTACTGGAGACGCTGTGATAACAGGATCATTAACAATATCAGAATCAGGAGCTAACACATATGATACTTTAAAAGTTAATAATGCTTTTTATGGTACAGAAGTAAACTCATCAACAACAGCATTAACAGATCAATATTATTTCAGAATACCAACAGGTTCATATAATGGAGCATTTTTTGATTATGTAGCTGTTAGTGGATCAGGTGAAGATTTTGTAGGCAGATCAGGCACAATACAATCAATATGGCAAACTGACTCAGAAACACCTAATGTATCTTACAATGATTTTTCAACACGAGGTATTGGAGGTAATAGTACAAAAAATTTAAAATTTAAAGTAGATATAAATAATGGAAATGCTCGTTTAGTATCTAAAGATACAACAGGACAATATCAAATTAAAGTTATAGCAAGAGGAATTTAAAATAAAACAAATGGCAACAGAAGATAATGAAAAATTAGTAGCTAGAGGTGGAATGATTGTCACAGATGAAAGTGGTAATACTTTTGAAATTACCCCTTTTGGAGTTGTACAAGATTATACTTTTTTAGCAACTACTCAAGGACAAAAAGAAGAAATAACAGGTAGTAGTATAATAGGTTATGGGCCATCAGCCAGATATATAGCTTCTGAATCTATTGTATGTGGGCAGCCTTTAGCTAGAAAAATTGAAGTCTCTACAGGAAAAACATATGCGGTTTTAGCCACAACATCCTCAGCGACTAATGAATTTCTTGGTATATCATTAGAAACAGCCTCTTTAGATGATTCTGTACTAGTATTAACATCAGGAAACACAACAGTAGCATTTAATACTGCATCAGCAATCCCAAGTATTGTGAAATTAGATGATAATACTACAGAATCAGAACTTAATTTAGCAGCAGGAGCCACAATATTATTTACAGATTCTGGAGGTACTGGTAGTAATTATGCGTCTGGAGAAACATATGAAATATTATTTGATGCTTTAGCTGGAAATACAGTTGAGTTGTCTTTTGATTCTATGTCTTTTGAACATTCAACATCAACTATGTATGATAGATTAGGTATAACAACTTCAAATAATGGAATAAGTTTTGCTAATGCTTCTTTCACTTTTATGAATGCTTCATCAAACTCAAGCCCAGCTTGGAGTTCTGGATTTAATGGTAGTGGAGATTGGGATAGTACTAGTGCTTCTCCTGGTTATATTTTACCAAAAGATATAGACAGAGCTGAGGACATGCCATTAGGAGGATATTCAGGAAGTAATTTTTTCTATGATACTGGAGCTAGATATGTTAAATTTTATTTTTCAAGTGATGGATCTGTAACAAAACCAGGATGGCAAATTCAAGTGAGAAGTTCTAACACATCAGCTACACCTTTAGCTAATATTGGGGCTAAACTATATGTGGGAGAATTTAAAGGAATAAATCTACCAGAAGGAACATCTTTAAATGAGAATAAATTTGGACCTGAAGCACCATTTGGAACTATATTAGATGCTGATGCTTCATCTGGTAGTGTGTTTGCTAATATTGATTTTAATCCTCAAGCTTAAATAATAAATTTACATTTATTGAATAGTATAATATTTATAATAAAACACTATGAATATTCCTATTTGGACGGGTACGTCAAACTTCGCTGCAGGCCAAACTCCATTTGGTTTTTATGATAATCAAACAGATTTTCAAAATGATGCTGATAAAGTAGCTGATTTTTGTGCTAGAAGGTTAGGATATCCTTTAACTGATATAGAACTACAATCAGGTTCATTTTATACAGCTTTTGAAGAAGCTATAACAACTTATGGAAATGAATTATATGCTTATAAAGTAAGAGAAAATTATTTATCTTTAGGTAATTCAAGTACTATAATAGAATCTAATGACCAACTAATAGTTCCTAATATGGCTGGTATAGTTAGATTATCAGATCAATATGGAACAGAAGCAGGAGTAGGAGGTGATATAACATGGTACTCAGGCAAAATAGAATTAAAAGCAGGTCAACAAACTTATGATATGAATGCTTGGGCCCAAGAAAGTGCTAGTATTACACCTGATGATAATATAGAAATAAAAAGAGTATTTTATGAAGCACCACCTGCAATTACAAGATATTTTGACCCATTTGCAGGTACTGGTACAGGAATGATTGATTTAATGGATTCATTTGGTTGGGGTAGTTATTCACCAGCAATTAATTTCTTAATGATGCCTATCAATTATGATATGCAAGTAATGCAAGCTATAGAATTTAATGACACTATTAGAAGATCAAATTATTCATTTGAATTAATAAATAATCAATTAAAAATATTTCCAATTCCACAAGGTAATGAATTTTATGGCAATAATTTTAAAGGAGGACATTGTGGATATTTATGTTTTGAGTATATTAAAGACTCAGAAAGACAAAACCCATATAGAAATGGTGTAAATAAAGTAACAAATGTATCTCAAGTTCCATTTACAAATCCAAACTATAATGAAATAAATTCAATAGGTAGACAATGGATATTTGAATATGCTCTAGCTATATGTAAAGAAATGTTAGGATATATTAGAGGAAAATACACCACAGTCCCAATACCAGATGCTGAAGTGACATTAAATCAATCTGATTTATTATCCTCAGCTACAGAAACTAAAAATGCTTTAATAGAAAGATTAAGAACATATTTTGATGATACTTCTAGAGATAAATTATTAGAAAGAAGATCATTAGAAGGAGATTATTTAGAAAAAGAACTAAATAAAGTTCCTTACACAATTTTTATAGGATAAAATGGCTTTATACGGGGGTCAAAGAGATATAAGCCTATTTAGGCATGTAAATAGAGAATTAATAAGTGATATTATTTCTCAGGAATGTGTATATTATAAATACAAATTAGAAGAAACAAAAACTAACCTGTATGGTGAGGCAGCTGGATCTAAATATTATTATAGAGGAGTTATATTAAGTTGTTTAATAACACATCAACCACAAGAATATCCAGATGATGAACTTGGTGTAAGATATTATAGAAATGTTGATTTTAAGTTTTTACGTGATGATTTATTGCAAAGAAATTTGGATTTTAATGAAGAATTTGATCAAGGAGATTACTTTGGGGCTGATTTAGTCCCACAAGTAGGAGATGTAATTTACTATTATGGAGGTTACTATGAAGTAGATGATGTAATAGGTAACCAATATTTTGTGGGTAAAGATCCTAGATACAATTATGATGAAAACCCAATAAACCCAGGATTAGAAAATTTTGGTAGTAATTTATCTATTATATGTAAAACACATTACACTCCAATTGATAAAGTACAATTAGAAAAAGGAAGAATCAATGGCTAAAAAATATAGAAAACCTGTACCTAAGTCTCAAAAAGAGATATCAAAGGATTTACAAACTCCTTATGATGCTCAATATGGTAATCCTAATGATGCTAGGGAAGGAGCACAATATCCACCAAATAATGAAGCTAATCTTCCATTTAATAGGTCTACTAAAATGTCTTTTAAAGGAGACAATGTTAAACCTTACACAGTTGGTATAAAAGATATAGATGAATCTATAATGTATTATTTTGAGAATGTTATTAGGCCCTTTGTAATACAAAATGGAGAAAGAATAGCTGTCCCTATTATATATGGCTCACCTGAAAGATGGAAATCAATACAAAAAGATGCTTTTTATAGAGATAAAAAAGGTGCTATAATGATGCCTATTATAATGTTTAAAAGAGATTCAATTTCAAAAAATAGAAAATTATCAAATAAATTAGATTCAAATGAGCCTAATTTATATACCTCATGGCAAAAAGTTTATAATGAAAAGAACTTTTATAGTAATTTTAATTTACTTAATAATAGAGTTCCTACTAAACAATATATAGCTAATGTTGTACCTGATTATGTTGATTTAACTTATAGTTGTATTATTCAAACTTATTATGTAGAACAATTAAATAAAATAATAGAGGCAATAAACTATGCCTCAGATTCATATTGGGGTGATCCTGAACGTTTTAAATTTAGAGCTAGAATTGATGATTTTACTACAGTGACAGAATTACAACAAAGTCAAGAAAGATTAGTAAGAGGTACTTTCACTATAAAAATGTATGGTTATATAGTTCCTGATGTTGTTCAAAAAGATATGAAAGCTGTTAAAAAATATAATGATAAATCTAAAATAACATTTGGATTAGAAGTAGACTCAACCCCTGAAAGATTTGAAGCTAACCCAATAGTTACTCCTGATGGTAGAAGTAGAGAAAGTTTAGGTGGAGCTAAATTAAGCAACCCTTCAATATCATTCCCAAATCAACCATCACCACCAGCAAATATATCATTAAGTTCTTTACCAACTTCAGACCCAGGAATAGAAGGTGTAATATGGAATGATGGGGGTACTCCAAAAGTATCAACTGGATAATATTTATAATTAATAAAATAAAAATGGCAGATAAAGTTAGATTTGTAGATAGTAGTATAACAATAAGCCCTGGTGGAAATACTGGTGGAGGGGGTGGAAACAATGAGGGAACTTTAGTAATAGCTAACCCAACATATGATGGGCCTAATATTTTAAATACTATTAGAGTAGGAACTACTTTATTCAAAATAGAAGGAAGTAATAATAACACTAATGGAATCTTTACAGATCTTAACAACTCTAAATCAACAACAAATGACCTTCAAATAACAGGATCATTATCAATTAGCAACCCAAACCCAAATATATTATTTGATGTTGGTGATAGTGATTTTTTTACAAATCCAAGTAATAGTAATGGTAAGCCTAAATTTTTTGTGACAAACAATACTACAAGTTACAATGCATTCCTTAATGGAAGATTATTTTTAGGTCAAAATGGATTCACCCCAGAAATATATTTTGGATCAAATGGAGCTGCTTATACAGTAGGTCGTATTCCTAATGGTATTACTGTAGGGGTCCATACATTTGAAACTGGTAAAGTTTCAATTTTTAAAGATTTACTAGTTGGAGAAAAAGTAATAGCTCAAAATTTTCAAGGTATATTTGAAGGAGCTATAAGTAGTTCTGAACAAATAGCCTCAGATATATCTGGAGCTTTTGGTGAAGTCAGTTCCAGTTTTGATGTTAGAATAACAAGTAATGGAAGTAATATAAGTACCAATAACACATTAATAACAGATTTACAATCACATACAGCTAGTTATGCTACAACAGGTTCTAATGTATTTAAAAGTGATCAAATAATATCAGGTTCACTTAAAATCTCAGGATCTCTCTTAAACACAGGTACAGTTTTAGTAAATAATGGAAATGGTTCACCTACCTCACCTTATACAATAACAGAAACAGAACATTTTATATTAATTGATCCTTCAGGTGGTAATATAACAATAAATCTACCAGATGCTGCTACATATCCTGGTAGGCAAATATTTTTTAAATTAACACAAATAGCCACTCCTAATATAGTAGCTTTAGAATGCCAAGGATCAGATACTATAGATGGAAATTCTAATTATGAAGATTTAGATGATCAATTTGAATCTACTTCTATTGTTAGTGATGGTAGCACAGGTTGGTTTATTTTTTAATATTTATATTTAAATGTATAACCCTAATCAAATAAAAGAAAAAACATTAGTAATTTACCAAGAGGGTGAAATTAATTTTAGAATTCTTGATAAAAAAAATCTAGAACATTATCAAGATTACCAAAATAAATTCCATTCTTTAGGTTTATTGCCCATAGCTAAAAACAGAATATTACATGTTAGATTATTTTCTAGTGTAGCTGCTGTAAAAATTGATGGATTTAGCATAGAAGAATTAAATAGAAACTTCCTTCAAGGAAATACCAATTTTATAATATTAGAAAACTCAGGTAAATTTAGAGCTGGTGCTGTCAATTATTTAACATTTGAAGGAGTTGAAGTTGAAAGTAGTGTAGGATCAAAAAGTTTAGAAGTTAAAATATCAATTAGTGTTATTGAAGAACAAGCTCCAAGTCTAAATAAATCTTTATCAGATTGGATTCCAAATACTTTTTATAAAGCAGGAGCTGATGTTATAGCCCCTGATAATCGTATGTACAATTGTATAAAAACCCACACATCAGGAATAACATTTGATCCTACAAAATTTGAGAGACAGGGTGGATTAGATGATCAAGATGTGCAAGATTTTATCAACATTTTGTCAGGAGGTAGTGATTAAAAAGTTATGATCTCTTCATAACTTCTTTTTAAAATTCTGGTAACATCCCAGAAAAATTTCATATTTATAATCGTAATAAAGCTATACAATCGTATAGCAAGTTTCCCAAATAAAAGTATTAAAATAATAATAAATTATAAATTAATAATTAAAACAATAATTATGAGTAAATATGATATATTTAAAAATAGACTTTTTGTTGAAGGAGAAATAGGAGATGGCTCGCCATACTACCCACTCTCTTACAACACAAAGATTACCCAACAAGATTGGACAAACATCCAAGCTAGACATGCTGATTTTACAGCACATAGTGATTCAGAATTTGAATCTTATGAAGCTAGCTTAGATGAGGCTCAAACTTCAAAAGCGGCAGCATCAGAAGCTAAAGAGATAGCAACATCTGAAAAAGCAGCTGCTGAAACTTCAAAAACAGATGCTGAGACTTCAAAAGCAGATAAAGAAACCAAAAAGGTAGCTGCTACAGAAGCTAAAGGAGAAGCTATGGCAGAACAAGTAGCTTCGCAAGATTTAATTAGTGCTGAAAAAAATAATATAGCTTCATTAGAACAACAACTTACAAATGATGAGTTATCTGATGCAGACAGACAGGCTTTACAGACACAATTAACAACAGCGAACACTGCTTTAGCATCATATGAAGAGGATTTTGCTGAAGCTCAAACTGATGAAGCTGCTAAAACAGCTGAAATTGCTCAACTTACAAAGGATATTGAGGATTTAACTGCTGTTATTGCTGAAAAAACAGCTATTATTGCTGAAAAAACAGATTTTATTGCTGAACAAGAAGCTATTATTGCTGAAAAAACAGACATGATAACTAAAATTAATGATGAAAAAGCAGCATTAGAAGCAAGTAGAGAAAAAGCTAACTCACAGTATGATTCATTATCAACTAAAATTAATGATGGAGAACTAGTAATAGTTGCCCCAGCTGATCAACCTTTAGTTAGAATAATTGATTTATCACAGATGCAAGAAGTAAAAAGAAAACTTGAGCAACTTAAAAAAGATAAAATCAAAGCAGAAGATAGTGAAACTAAAATTCTACAAGTTATAAAAGACGCTCAAGCTGCTGGTGAACCAACTGAAGAATTAGAAAGACAACTAGAAGATACAAGGGCTACTATTGAGGAATTAGGAGATGCTATTCCTTTTATAGAAAATCAAATCAAAACAATGGAAAGTACAGATCCTATAGGTACAAGACCTGTAGACGAAGATGGATACACTTATTCTGTAGATACAGATGGTGACGGCTCTCCAGATTTTGCTGATAATGATATTGATGGTGATAATGTACCTAACGTAGATGATGCATTCCCATACAACTCAAATGAATCAGTAGATACAGATGGTGATGGTATTGGAAACAATGCTGATCTTGATGCTGATGGTGATGGTATTTCTAATGCTAATGAAATTACTTTAGGAAGTGATCCGTTAGATCCAGAAGATACACCTGAATTAACCACATTAATGAGATTAGGTCAGGAAGTTGGTGCTTATTTAACTCAGGATTTTAAAGAAGTAAAAGAAGAATCTGATGATCACTTTACATCTTTAAATGCAGAATTAGTAGCTAAAGCTAATGAAAAATTAGCAGAGGTAAAAGAAGAGATTCAAAGAATAAAAACATCTCAAGCTGAAGAATCAGAAGAATTAGGTACAAATAATGTCGCTGCTATGTTTAGTGTATTTGATGGTGTTTATGAAAGAGGTAAAGGAGAGGAATCTCTACCAGCTGCTATCAGAAACTTAGGCTTAACAGAAGATCAACAAGAACAATTGATGGAGTTAATTGTAACTTTATCTGATACTCAAAAGACAGATCATGAAGCTTTTGCTACAGAATTAAGTGATTTTCTAGTTTTAGTTGGAACTTTAACACAAGATGAAAAAGCAGCAGCTAATTATTCAGAACAACATGCTAATAAATTGAATGAATTATCAGTAAAAGCTATTGATAGTAGTAAAAATGCTAAAGAATCTACATTACAACATCTTGAGAACACAACTAAAACTCTTCAAAAAGTTATTGATGTGAGAGCTATGGAAACAAAAGATGGTGTATATTGGTATTCTAATATGGAAGATGGTTCATCACGTGTATTAACCAATGAACTTTATCAACAAGCCAAAATGGACTTAAAAGCAGAGGTTGATAAAGAAAATATACCATTAGACCAATGGGCTATAGAATCATCTAAATTATTACTTAGACATGTAGGTAAAAATAGTGAAGATGATAATATTCATAATGACCAAAACAGAAGAAATAATATATACCAATCAATTAATTTCTTTGGAATAGATACTAAAGCTTTAAAAGTTGAAGGAGTAACTAAAGAATTATTAAATCTTGAAAAAAGAGCTAAAGCTGCTAAAGCAGATAATTCAGCTGATTTGGCAAACTATACAACAACGTTTGATAAACTTCAAAAAAGTGGAGAAGCTCTTATAGCTCAATTTGAAGCAGATAAAACAGAATATGAACAAGAAAAAGATGAGGCTGAAGCCATTTTATCAGCTAGAGAAGCAGATAAAGCAGCAGCTTATGATGCTTATAAAGCTGAAACAGTAGAAGAGGAAATTCCAACTAAATTTCAATTATATTTGGATGCACATGCTAAAGCTATGGAAGCTAGAATAGCATTATCAAAGCTTAATTATATGTTTGCAGCTGTTTCTTTAATTTTCCAAAGAGAATCTCAAAGAATACAAAGAGCTATCCCAACATTACAAGACGCTATTACTCAATCTAAATCAACAGAAGCAATGTTAGATAGTATAATAGTTTCTGTCGCTTCAGAACTAGCATCTACTATTGCTGACGCTGATCCAGTGACTGGAAAAGTTGGTAGAATTTTAGATGTTTTAGAAAAAATGGATGATGATTGGACTACAGGTAATGGATTTAGAGACGATGATGCATGGACAACAGGAGATAGAGAGTATAATGCTAATTATTCTTTCGCTAGAAATGAAGCAGGTGAATTAATTAATCCTAACCATATAGAGAAAGTTAAACAAGCCTACACAGGACATAATGCAGCGTAACACAAACTTAAACATTAATATTAACTTAAAAAAATAAATAAAATGAGTAGTAATTTAGAAAGTTTAGGTACTGCTATTAAAAGAGCTCAAGAACGTAACAATAATATAGTTAGAGCTGAGTTTGATAGTACTCCTAACAGAGACTTGGCTGAAGTAAATGAAATGGTAGATGATTTAAAATTAACTTTAAATTCTTCAAAAGCTGCTTTCCGTCAATTAAATAATGACAGAACAGATGAAGTATTTAAAGTAATTGATAATTTAGAAGTAAGCCTAACAGACAAAGAAAAAGAAGATGGTAAAAGAAATCTAATAGAGTTAGCTGGCGCTATTGATGAATTGGATGCGGATGTAGTAAAAAACTTAGCAGATTGGAAAAATTCTGCTAATGACCTGCTAGATGATGTAAAATTCAGATTTGGAACAACAGCTCAATTTTTAGATAATTTTAACCCAAACTATGGAGCAGATGCAGTTAGCTTATCAGCTATTGATTCTGTAATGGAAGCAATCCATAATGCAATTGATGCAAATCAATCACAATTAAGCTAATAATAGGAAACCAAATTATAAATTTTAAAAATTAAAAATTATGAGTAAAATAGAAGATATAGCTTTAGCTATTAATCAATCGCAAACCACAGCCTTTGCTTCACATAAGGATCGTATCAATCAAAATCAAGATTCATATATTGCTGACGCTGATGAAATTGTAAGTGCTTTACGAGATTTATCAAAGGTCGCTACTGGTGAAGCACAAGCATTGTTAGAACGAGAACAAGCAGTTCACGCTAGCTTCTTAAAAACACTTAAAGAAGAGGTAATCCAAATGATGGATGGATCTAATGGATTTAAGGGATTTATGCAAATGGTAGCAGCTGTTCAAGCTGAAAGTGAATCATTTGAATCATTTATTGAAGAAGAAAAGCAAGCAATTAGAGATGCACTAGAAAAAGTTGAAACTCAAATAGGAATGGATTTTAGTTTTAGTGAATCATCTAAATAATAAAAAATTGTAATTAATACAATTAAAACAATACAGGGAAGACTTAGGTCTTCCCTTTTTTTTTCATAATTTCCTGAATATTTATATGTAATAATGTTACATTTTTAAAGGGTATTATGAGTATATTATCTGATCTAGGAGAATTCTTAGGAAAAAAATTTAGTTTAGTAAATAAAGACATCCAAGAAAATAGAGAAACACTGATTTCTCTTGGATATGAAATTGCTAAATTAAAATCAGAAATAGAAGACCTTAAAGCATCACATGAAGAATATAAAATAAAAGGAACTAATATTCCTGTTGATTTAAATATATTGGCTCCTAATAAAGGAGTCACTTTTGAGACTGAAACAGGTAACCGATACAGAATTCGTATTGATGATAATAAAAAACTTATAATAGATGACATATTAAATAATGAAAGTAATATAGCTGAAATTCAATTAACAATAAATTCAAATGAAGAAGCTTAAAGCAGTTTAAAATTGAGGGGGTTTTCTCCATATAGATAATATACTCGCCCCCTCAAACTGCTTTTTAAAAGAAAATTGGATTTCCTAAGTTTTTTATTTACTTTGACATAAACATTTAATATTTATAATCATGGAGAAAATAGTTTTATCAAAAAAAGAGTTAGATAATTTAACTCAGTTACAAAATGAACAAAATGAATTTGTATTTAAATTAGGTCAAATAGAATACCAAATAAGTACATTAGAAAAATTTAAAAGAGATTTAAAACAAAACATAGAAAATTTTGAAGACAAACAAGTTAAAGTAGGCAATGAGCTTAATAAAAAATATGGTGAAGGAACTATAAATTTAGAAAATGGTGAATTCATTAAATCTTAACCGCACTTTCAAAAATTTCTATAATATTTATAAACAAAATTAATTTTGTAGAAAATGGCAGAAGTATTATTATCCCCAGGTGTATTAGCTAGTGAAACAGATCAATCTTTCCTATCAGCACAACCAATACAAGCAGGAGCAGCAATATTAGGACCCACAGTTAAAGGTCCAGTTGGTCTTCCAACATTAGTCACAACATATAGTGAATATCAAAATAAGTTTGGTACTGTAGTAGAAAGTGGAAGTGCAGAGTACACTTACTTTACATCAATAGCAGCTTATAATTATTTCCAACAAGGAGGAGATTCATTATTAGTAACTAGAGTAGTAAGTGGTTCTTACACAACAGCAACTAGTTCAAAAGTTGAAAATGGAGATGCATCATCCCCAGGAGCTAAAGCTAGCGCTATTTATGTATATAATGTTGAACTCAATAATCTAGGAGGAGCAGGTTCAGGAGCAGGTTCAGGAGTAGGTTCAGGATTAGGAGCAGTTGATGGAATTAGTATAGAAGGATTACAAGGAAATCCAATTGATGGAAACGCTGGAACTAAAATTTTCTTATCAGCTTCATCTAATAATGCATTTGCAGCAGCAGGCATATATTATTATGCTGGAGGAGGACAAGGATTAGTAGATTCAATTAACACTAATTTAGGTGGAGTTGGAATATTTAATTATGGTATAACAGCATCATGGGATAGTGTTAATGAAGAAATTTTCTTTGAAACTAAAGAAGTAGGAACAGCGGGTAATAATATAGAAATAAACGCTGGTTCTCAAATAGAATTATACGCTGGATCAGCAGCTTTAGAAGCAACTTTACAAGGTGGTGTTGATGCTACATTTAGCAACTCATTCACTTTAGAGACATTATCTGAAGGTGATGATCAAAACACTACAGGTGCTGAAGGAGCAGCTGGAGATTTAGCTAAAGGTAGTAAAGAAAATATTAGATGGGAAGTTGTATCACCAAACATAGATACAGGAACATTTAGTTTATTAATAAGAAGAGGAGATGATATCACCACTTCTAAAAAAGTATTAGAAACTTGGGCTGATTTATCATTAGATCCAAACGCGCCAAATTACATTGAAAAAGTAATTGGTAATTCAAAACAAACAGTAGTACAAGATGCTGGAACAGGTGAGTATTATGTTAAAAATGAAGGAACTTATAATACCTTAAGTAATTTTGTTAGAGTAAAATCAGTTGAAGCTAAAACATTAAATTATTTTGATAATGCTGGAAATCCAAGACCACAATATATTAATTCTATTCCAATAGCACAATCAGGTACATTTGGTGATGCTCAAGGAATTGCTTTTAATGGAGTAACAGCTAATTTTTATGAAAATATAGATGGTGGTCCTTTAGGAAATACACAAGGATTAGTTGAAGATAATTATACAATTTCAGTTAACCTATTATCTAATAAAGATGAATATCAATATAATTTAATAGTAGCACCTGGATTAACAATGCAAAGTAACCCAGCTCCATTAACATCAATGATTGATATATCTCAACAAAGAGGAGATAATTTATCAATTGTGGATTTAAGAGATTGGGGATCAGGAATTAATTCAGTTACAGCTGGAGCATCAGCTATAGATTCTTCATACGCCGCAACATATTGGCCATGGTTACAAACAATAGATCCAGATTTAGGTCAACAAGTTTGGGTACCTGCTTCAACTATGATGCCTGGAGTATTCGCTTTTAATGATACAGCTGGAGAAGCTTGGTTTGCACCTGCAGGTTTAAATAGAGGTGGAATGTCCACAGTGTTAAGAGCTGAAAGAAAACTTACAAATGGTAATAGAGATACTTTATACCAAGCTAATGTAAATCCAATAGCTACATTCCCTAACACAGGAGTAGTAGTATTTGGTCAGAAAACATTACAATCTAAAGCTTCAGCATTAGATAGAGTAAATGTAAGAAGATTATTAATAGCCTTGAAAAACTTCATTTCACAAATTGCTAATAATTTAGTATTTGAACAAAATACAATAGCTACAAGAAATAATTTCTTAAGCCAAGTAAACCCATATTTAGCAAGTGTGCAACAAAGACAAGGATTATTTGCTTTTAAAGTAGTAATGGATGACAGTAATAACACACCAGATGTTATAGATAGAAATCAATTAATAGGTCAAATTTATATTCAACCAACTAAAACAGCTGAATTTATATATCTAGATTTCAACATATTACCAACTGGAGCTACTTTCCCAGCATAAAAATTAAAGAATTAAATATTTATAATTGAAAATAAATTAGAACAAAATGGCAGTATTAGATCCCAATGAAATATTTTTCACAGCTTTTGAACCAAAGCAAGCCAACAGGTTTATCCTTTATATGGATGGTATACCAAGTTTTATCATTAAAGGAGTTAGTGCTATATCATTAACACAAGGTGAAGTAATATTAAATCACATCAATATCCTTAGAAAAGTTAAAGGCAAATCAGTATGGAATGATGTTACAATGACACTATTTGACCCAATTACACCTTCAGGAGCTCAAGCAGTTATGGAATGGGTAAGGTTAGGGCATGAGTCAGTTACAGGTAGAGATGGTTACTCTGATTTTTATAAAAAAGATTTAGTAGTAAATGTATTAGGACCTGTAGGTGATATAGTATCAGAATGGATTTTAAAAGGAGCATTTATTAAAGAAGCTACATTTGGTGAATATAATTGGGACACAGAAAATGAAGCTAAACAAATTGAATTGACATTAGGATTAGATTACGCAGTACTTAATTTCTAAAAATAACAAATAATTTTTATAAAAGGGTTTGGCTTTAGCTTAACCCTTTTTTATATTTATAGTAAAATATTAATATGTCAAAAATACCAAAAATAATCCATCAAATTTGGATTGGTGATAAAAAAATTCCCCCACATTGTGAACAGTTTACAAAAGAAATGAAGGCTATGCATCCTGATTGGGAATACCATTTATGGGACCATGATAAGATTTTTAATAATTTGTATAAAAATGATAGATATCTACAACATTATATAAAACAACCTGATATATTTAAATATGCTTATATTAGTGATAGAATAAGATTATTATTATTAAGAGATTTTGGAGGAGTATATGTTGATGTTGATGCTAAACCTATAAGACCTTTTGACCTAATATTAGACAAATGTTCAGATAAAATAACATTTTTTGCTGGGATGAAAATGACAGACGATAATATTAAATCATGGATGATGGATTGTACAGTATATGGGTCAGCCCCACATTCAAGAGCTATAAATTTATGTTTAAACACATATACAACTATAAATTGGGCAAATGGTGGATTTATGTTTAGCGAAATATTATTAAGAAATATAGATGATGATATGTTAGCTTTAGCTCCTAATTATTTTTACTCTTCTAAAATTACAAATAAAAGCATTATTCTACATGATGTTCCAGATACTAGACTTTGGACATGGTTTGATAGAAATGATAATAATATGTCTTCTTGGTTTGCTGCTAATAAAGAAAAAATATTAAAAACTCAAAATAAAATTAGTGAACAACAACCCAATCTTTATAAAAAATAATTAAATATTTTCAAAAAGGTTTGGCTATGTCAAGCTCCTTTTTTATATTCATATTTATATTAAACAAGTTATTAACAAATAAAAGATTATGGCAGAATTTAAGTTACC